>DHKFR23503__coassemble_799_pt1 | contig 20337 bp, 14 predicted proteins | sample DHKFR23503__metabat2_high_PE_003 | metagenome-assembled genome bin DHKFR23503
AATGGAGTAGATGGTGTAGGAGTAAAAGCTTTAGATGATTACACTTTAGAAGTTAAATTAAATAGACCGGTAGCTTATTTTGCAGAATTAATGTCATTCCAAGTATTCTTCCCTCAAAACCAAGCATTTGTTGAGTCTTGTGGAGATGCATATGGTTCTGCTGCTGATAAGCAATTATATAATGGACCATTCACTTTAACTAGTTGGAAAATGGAAGATCAATATACGATGGAAAAAAATCCTAATTACTGGGATGCTGCTAATGTTAAATTAAATAAAATAAATACTAAAGTTGTTAAAGATACAGGAGCAGAAGTTAGTTTATATGAAAATGGTGAAATAGATAGAGCTGCACTAAGTTCTGATTATGTTGATAAATATAAAGATAGCAAAGAATTTAAAACTAGAGAAGCAGCAAGTGTATTCATGTTACAAATAAATGGTGGAAATAATAAATAATACTAGTAAGTAAAAATATGAGATATCTCAAGTATAAAATTTATACTTTGAGATATCTTTTTTTAGTATATACAACATTTAAATTTATAAATTTTAGATAATTATGGGTATAATTAAATTATAAAATGTAAGAATGGAGGAAAAATGATTGTTTGATATACAGGAGCATTTAAAGCAATTACCATCAGAACCAGGTGTTTACTTAATGAAAGATAAATTCAATAATATAATATATGTAGGAAAAGCAAAAGTACTAAAGAATAGAGTAAGACAATATTTTCAATCTTCAAAGAATCATTCTTCTAAAGTAAAGTCTATGGTAAAAAATATTGATAGATTTGAATACATAATAACAGATTCAGAACTAGAAGCATTGATATTAGAATGCAATTTAATAAAGAAATATAAGCCTAAATATAATGTTTTATTAAGGGATGATAAAACATATCCATATATAAAAGTTACAACAAATGAAGATTTTCCTAGAGTTTTAAAAGTTAGAAAGGTTTTAAAAGATAAAGCAAAATATTTTGGACCATATACTAACACAACTGCAGTTAATGATACGTTAGATATAATAAAAAGCATATATCCAATAAGAACTTGTAATATAGACATAGAGAAAGCTATAAAAACTAACATGAGACCTTGTTTAAATTTACATATAAAAAGATGCGTAGGTCCATGTACAGGAAATATTACTAAAGAAGAATATAATAAAATGATAGAAGAAATACTCCTATTTCTATCTGGAAAAGAAGAAAAGCTAATTAATATATTAAAAGAAAAAATGAGTAAATGTGCAATGGATTTTAACTTTGAAGAAGCCGCAGTATATAGAGATAAGATAAAAAGTTTAGAAGATATGATGGAAAAACAAAAAATAGATTCATCTACATCAGATTTAAATCAAGATATTATTGCAATGGCAAGAGCACATGATGAAGCTTGTGTTCAAGTATTCTTTGTAAGAAATGGAAAGATAGTAGGAAGAGAACATTTTATATTAGAAGGTGTTATGGATAGTACAAGAGAATCAATACTTGGCTCATTTGTTAAACAATTTTATATGGAGCAAGAATATATACCTAAGGAAATAATAATAGAAGATGAGATAGAAGATAGTTTTATACTTGAAGAATGGTTATCGACAAAAAAAGGTCAAAAAGTAATTATAAGAGTACCTCAAAAAGGTGAAAAGAAAAGCTTAATTGAAATGGTACGTAAAAATGCTATAGAATATTTAGAGAAGTTTTCAGATATTAATAAGAGAAAGTATGAAAAGAGTATAGGTGCTTTAGAAGAACTAAAACAAATTTTAAATCTAGAAAGTATACCAAAGAGAATAGAATCTTTTGATATATCAAATATCCAAGGTGTTGATTCTATTGGTTCTATGGTTGTTTTTACTAATGGAAAGAAAGATAAAAAAGAGTATAGACGATATAAAATAAAAACAGTAATAGGTCCTAATGATTATGACTCTATGGCTGAAATAGTTGAGAGAAGATTAAAATATGGAGATTTTCCTGATTTAATGTTATTAGATGGAGGAAAAGGTCAAGTTAGTTCAGTAAAGAAGGTTTTAGATAAGTATAATGTAGAAATACCTCTTTGGGGAATGTATAAAGACGATAAACATAGAACTAAGGGACTTATTTCCCAGGAAAAGGAGATAGAACTAGATAGAACTTCTAATTTGTATAGATTTGTCGCAAGTATTCAAGAAGAAGTGCATAATTATGCTATATCGTATCATAGAAGTCTTAGAAATAAATCTTTGACAAAATCTGAATTAGATGATATACAAGGTATAGGGGAAAAAAGGAAAAAAGCACTGTTAAATCACTTTAAAGATATAGAAGCTATAAAAAATGCAACTTTTGAAGAATTATTAGAAGTAGAGAGTATGAATAAATCATCTAGTGAAAGTGTTTATGAATATTTTAGAAAGGGAAAGTGAAATAAAACATGAATTCAAGTGAAAGAGTATCTATAAAAGAAATAGTAAGAGATTTAGATTTAAAAGTAGTACATATGCCTGAGAATAGAGACTATTATGTTTATTCTCAAGATATAAATAGACCAGGACTGCAATTTGCGGGATATTTTGAAGACTTTGCCTATGAAAGAATACAAATAGTTGGCAAAACGGAATATAATTATTTTAGCTATATAGATGAACAAAAAAGAAGAGAAGTATTAGATAAGTTTTTTGCACATGAAATACCTGTATTAATAGTATCTAGAGACTTAGAAGTAAAACCAGATGTAATAGAATTTGCAAAGAAATATGATAGAATAGTTTTAAGTACAAGAAGAAATACAACAAGACTTATAAATAGATTATCAAATTATTTAGATAATAAATTAGCTCCACAGACTACTATACATGGTGTTTTAGTTGATATATATGGAATTGGAGTACTTATAAAAGGTGAAAGTAGTATAGGTAAATCAGAAACTGCATTAGAGCTTATTCAAAGAGGACATAGACTTGTTGCTGATGATGCTGTAGAGATTAGAAAATTAGATGATAGTGTACTAACAGGTCAAGCTCCAGAGGTATTAAGACACTTTATGGAAATTAGAGGATTAGGAATTATAGATGTAAAAAGTTTATATGGAGTAGGAGCTACTAAAACAACTAAAATGATAGATTTAGTTATTCATTTAGAAGGATGGGATGAAAATCAATATTATGATAGATTAGGTTTAGATAGAGAGTATGAACAAATATTAGGTGTTAATATAGAAAAACTTGTGGTTCCTGTTAAACCGGGAAGAAATACAGCTATGGTTTTAGAAGTTGCAGCTATGAATTATAGACAAAGAGGAATGGGATATGATTCAGCACATGAATTTACTAAAAAATTGGCTCAATTAATAGATAAAAAATAAAACTAATAATGCCTGTAAATAAAAAGTGGTTTATTTACAGGCATTTATATTAGTATATATTTATAAAACTAATATTTTGAATATATAATTTAAAATTTATATAGTAGTATTTTCTAAAGATTTATAATACTCTAAAACTTCACTAACTTGTTCTAATTTAAATCGTCCATATACTTTATCATTTACAACGACAACTGGTGCGAGACCACATGCTCCAATACATCTTATTCCATTTAATGAAAATAAAAAATCTTTAGATGTTTGTCCGGATTTTATTCCAAGTTGTTTTTCAAATTCAGCTAATATTTCGCTAGCTCCTTTAGCATAGCAAACTTTACCTAAGCATATATTTATTTTATATTTACCTTTAGGATCAGTAGTAAAATAAGAATAAAAGTTTATAATATCATAAATCTCAGTTAATGAAATATTTAATTTCTCAGATATATAAATTTGAACTTCTTTAGGAATATATCCAAATATATCTTGAGCATAATGTAATATTTGAATTAAAGAATCTTCTTTATTTTTTATTGAATTAATAAAAGTATCTAATTGTTTAAATAAATATTTGTTATGCGAAGAGAAATTATACATATAAATCCTCCTTTTAATTATAGAACTAATTTTAAGAATAATAGTTTTTTAAGAGTAACTCCTTTATTATTTTTTCTATAATATAGGAGAAAGTAATCTAGAAATAGATTCTTTAACTCTCATATGACGAGATCTAGAATTATAAATATCTAATGTTATTTCTTTAGATTTTAAAATGTCATTTTCAAATATAGCCCTTTGTTTTTTTGCAACCTGTGAAGAATACATAAATGCATTTATTTCAAAATTAAGTTCAAAACTTCTGATATCCATGTTTGCAGTTCCTATAGAACATACACAGTCATCTACTACTATAGTTTTAGCATGTAAAAATGCGTTATGATCATAATTATAAAGTTTAGCACCATACTTAAGAAGTTCACCTGCATATGAAGAAGATGCCCAATAAACAAAAGGATGATCAGGTTTAGATGGAATCATTATTCTTACATCAACTCCTGAAAAACACGCAATTTTTAATGTGTCTGTAAGCGTTCTATCTAAAATAAAATAAGGTGTCTGTATATAAATATATTTTTTTGCTTTTTGTATCATTTTTAAATAACCATACTTAATCTCATCTAGCTCAGTGCTATCAGGTCCACTAGATACTATTTGTATACCGACATTTTTACATGCTTTAGAGTTAGAGATTCTTGAACTTTCAATGTTAAAGTATTTATCTAAATTTAAGTCTTCTTTAGTTGTATATCTCCAATCAAGTATAAATCTTATATTAAGATCCTTTACAGAATCTCCAGTAAGTTTTAAGTGAGTATCTCTCCAATATCCAAATTTAGGGTTTTTACCTAGATATTCATCTCCAATGTTATTTCCACCGATAAAGCCGACTTTTCCATCTATTACAACTATTTTTCTATGATTTCTATAGTTAAGATTTATATTTATAATTTTCATAAAAGAAGGGAAGAATACGCCTACTTTTACACCTGCTTTTTTAAGTTTATAAATAGATTTATCACTGAATAATCTACTACCTACAGCATCATACAAAAGTCTTACTTTAACTCCGTTTTGAGCTTTATTTATTAAAATATCTATTATTTTATTTCCTATTTCATCATCTTTAAAAATGTAAAATTGTATATTTATATGGTGTTCAGCTTTCTTTAATTCTTCTAATAAAGATTCAAAGAAATCATTTGATTCTGGAAAAATTTCTACATCATTATTAGTTGAAAAATGTGAATTATTTGAATTAGCTAAAGTATATATCATATCTTTATACTCAATTAAATCTGGTTCAAAGTTATCATTATGGTTTAATTTGATTTGAGTATCTATTATATTTTCTTTTAAAATTTTATCTTCAGCTTCTTTTATTTTAAACATATTATTTTTAGAAATACCTCTACCAAAAGCTATGTATAATATACAACCTATAGCTGGAGCTGTAGTTAAAACAAGAACCCAAGCGACAGTAGCTTCGATACTTCTTTTCTCTCTAAAGATTAAATTTATAATTGCTAAGAAATTGATTATATATATCGTGGTAATCAATATTTCATACCAAGATTCTTTAATAAAGTTATTCATAAGCAAAACCTCCACTTATATAATTTACTATTATATAGTCTTTATATATAGTATAAATATTTACTAAATATAAATAAAGAGGTTGAACTAAACTTATAGAACAACCTCTTTTAAAAAATGTATTATTAAAAACTATGCTGTTTTCTTTTCAGCTATAGAATCTTCTTTTTTATTAACAAATAGGAAGTAGTAAACTCCTGCAACAAATATTGCACCACCTAATATATTACCTATAGTAACAGGTATTAAGTTATTCATAAATATATTAGGTATGTTTATAACAGCAGCATCAGCAGCTGTTTTGTGAGCCGCTTCTAAATATGCAGGGTTTGCTTTACTAAATAATCCAGCAAATAAGTATGCCATGTTTGCAACACAGTGTTCAAATCCAGTACATACGAATAAGAATATACCGAAGAATCCAGTTAAAACTTTTCCAGTTACATCTTTAGCTGCGTAAGTCATCCATACAGTAGCACATACAATCCAGTTACATAAAATACCAGAAGCTATAGCAGCTACCCAACTGAATCCTAATTTACCGATAGCATTCTTTACTATGACACCACCGTATAAACCGCTACTCCAATCAAATACACCTGATAAACTTACAAGGTATGCTACTAAAGCAGCACCACAAAGATTTCCGATCCAAACTAAAGCCCAGTTTTTGAAAGCTTGACTCCAAGTTACTTTTTTCTTTAAAGCTGCAAGAGTTATTAATATATTACCTGTAAATAAGTCTGCACCAGCTATTAGTACAAATATAAGACCTGCAGGGAACATAAGACCTGCAACCATTTTACCTAAACCGTAAGTATCAGGATTTGCTAATAAGTTGTAAGCTGCAGCAACTGATCCTAATGCACCGAATGCTATATATGCACCAGCTAAGAATGCAGATGCTATAACTTTTTTGTTTGGCGTATTAGCCTTTTTAATACCAGCTTCAATAGTATATTCAGCTATTTCAGCAGGCATAAGCATTTTTTTATCTGCCATTTATAATTCCTCCTTGAAATTTATTAAAAATATAAAAATATTGACATATAATTTTAAAAATAATAGCGGCTAGTAATTTAGCAGCAGTAACAATTATACACCAAAATATACATTTTGTATACATTAAACAAAAAAAGATAAAAACTTCTATATATAGAAGTTTTTATGTAAGAGTATATAAAAGATAAAAATAGATTATATATACAAAATTATTTTGATTGATTATTTAGACGCTAGGTATTTTAAATAGAATTTATTTTATTTGATATGTAATTATAAGATATTTGATTACAGTTTAATAACTTAATATTATTTTTAGATGTTACTTTTTAGTATAAACTATAAATTTAATCGATTAATTACATTTACAATTAGTAACTTTTAAATTAGTTATATTTACTAATGAGATAGATCATATAGGTAAATTTATAGTTTATATAAAATTTGGCGTTGATATAGCAATATCAACGTTTTTTAATATTTTTAAGGTCTTTATATATTGTTATTTTTTTTTTAATACTATATTATATTAATTATATAAAAATAATATAGTATTAATGTAAATATTAATAAATACTTTAATTAGGGAGGAAATTTAATGGATAAGAAATATATATATGAATGTTTGTTAAATATAATAGATAAAGAAGATATAAAATTAGATGAACCTATGAAAAAGCATATTTCTTTTAGAGTAGGTGGACCTGCTGATATATTAGTAAAGCCTAGAACTGAAGAGCAGTTATCAAAAGTTATAAGATTATTAAAAGAAGAAAATGTACCTTATATTGTAATTGGAAATGGATCAAATCTTTTAGTTAAAGATGGTGGAATTAGAGGCGTAGTAATAGAAATATCAAATAACTTCAATGATTTTAATATAGATGGAAATATAGTAAATATACAATCAGGTGCATTACTTTCATTTGTAGGAAAGGCTGTGTTAAGAGCGGAATTAAAAGGATTTGAATTTGCAGCTGGTATACCAGGAACTCTAGGAGGAGCATTAGCGATGAATGCAGGTGCTTATGGAGGAGAAATGAAGGATATAGTTAAGTCTGTTAGGCTTATGGATGAAGATGGAAATATACTTGATTTTACTAATGAACAAATGGAATTTTCTTATAGAAGAAGTATACTTTCAAGAGAAAACTATATAGTATTATCAGCACAAGTCGAACTAGAAAAAGGAAATTATGATGATATAAAAGCAACAATGATGGATTATACTCAAAGAAGAGTTACAAAGCAACCTTTAAGTTTACCAAGTGCAGGAAGTACATTTAAAAGACCAGAAGGTTATTTTGCAGCTAAGTTAATAGACGATTGTGGTTTAAAAGGGCTTACATTAAGAGATGCTCAAGTTTCAGAAAAACATTGTGGATTTGTTGTAAACTTAGGTAATGCTACAGCTAAAGATATTTTAGATTTAATGTATATAGTAAAAAGTACAGTAAAGTCAAAGTTTGGGATAACTTTAGAGGAAGAAGTCAAAATACTTGGAGAGGATTAATAAATGCAAATACTAGCAGATTATCATACTCATACTAAATATAGTCATGGAAAAGGAACTATAGAAGAAAATGTATTAGAAGCAATTTCTAAGGGTATTAAAAGAATAGGAATATCTGACCATGGATATAAACATTTAGCATATGGTATAAAATTAAATGATATTTACAAGATGAGAGAAGAAATAGATAAATTAAATGAAAAATATTCAAATATAGAAATTCTTCTTGGTATGGAATGTAATATTTTAGATATCTATGGAAATATAGATATAAATGATAAAATCATTGAAAATTGTGATTATATTATGGCAGGATATCATTTTGCATCAACGCCTACATCATTAAGAAGCATGCTAAATCATTGTAATAATTATATTATAAAAAATGAAAAATCTAAAGATTATAATACTAATGCTATAATAAATGCAATGAAAAATAATGATATATTTATAATAACTCATCCAGGAGATAAGGGTGATATATATATAGAAGAAATAGCAAAGGTAGCAAAAAATACAGATACAAGGTTAGAGATAAATAGCAGTCATGGATTTTTAAATAGTGATCAAATAGCTAAAATAAAAAGTATAGGAAATAAATTTATAATAGGTTCTGATGCTCATGTACCTCAAAATGTAGGTAATTTTGATTTAGCTATGAAAATTATTAAAGAATCAGAATTAGATTTATCATTAATAGAGAATATTAAAATATAAGTAAAAGGGGAAAATTATGAAATTCGTAATTGTAACAGGGCTATCAGGTTCAGGAAAAAGTGAAGCAATGAAGTCTTTAGAGGATATGGGTTTTTACTGTGTAGATAATTTACCACCTGCTCTGATAACTAAGTTTGCAGAGTTATGTTATCAGCCTAATTCTAGTATAGATAAAGTTGCTTTAGGTATAGATATAAGAGGAAGTAAGTTTTTTGAAACCATTTATGAAAGTTTGTCATATTTAGAAAAAGAAAATTATCAATATGAAATACTTTACTTAGATTGTTCAGATGATGTTTTATTAAAAAGATATAAGATGACTAGAAGGAATCATCCATTATCTAAGAATATACAAATACCAGAAGGTATAAAAATGGAAAGACAGATACTAGAACCTCTAAGAAAAATGGCAAGCTGTGTAATAGATACAACGAATATGAAGCCTAAAGATTTAAAAGAGGAAGTTGGAAAGTTATATTCTACAGGTGAAAATAATACTAAATTAACAATATCAGTAGTATCTTTTGGATTTAAGCATGGAATACCATCTGATTGTGACCTTATGTTTGATGTTAGATTCTTACCTAATCCATATTATATTGAAGATTTAAGACCTAAAACTGGTGATGATAAAGAAGTTAGAGATTATGTTATGAATTCTAAAATCAGTGAAGAATTTTATGAAAAGCTTTCTGATATGATACAATTTTTAGTTCCTCAATATGTTGAAGAAGGAAAACAACATCTAGTAATAGGAATTGGATGTACGGGAGGAAGACATAGATCTGTTACTATATCAAATCTTATATATGATGATTTAGTTAATAGAGGTTATAGAGTAGTAAAAAAACACAGAGACTCTATGTTAAGATAATATGGAGGAAGAAATGACAAATATATTTATGATCATAGGGATGACAGGATGGATTGCTTTATTAGTATCTATGTATGCATATAAGAAAATGAAGGATGAGAGATTAAAGTCAATTACTCTAGATGAAAGAGAATGTACAGATCCTAATATAGTAGTCATTGGAGGAGGAACAGGTCAATCCGTTTTCTTAAGAGGATTAAAAAAGAGAACTCGTAATATAACTGCAATTGTTACAGTTGCAGATGATGGTGGAGGATCTGGGGTACTAAGAGAAGATTTAGGTATGTTACCTCCTGGAGATATAAGAAATTGTTTATTGGCTTTAGCTAATATAGAACCAACTATGAAAGAAGTTATGCAGTATAGATTTACTGAAGGTGCTTTAAAAGGTCAAAGTTTTGGAAATTTATTTTTAGCTGCTATGAATGGATTATATGGTAACTTTGAAATTGCATTATATAAAATGAGTGAAATATTTGCTATAACAGGCAAAGTTTTACCGGTAACTTTAAATGATATAAACTTGATAGCAGAGCTTAAAAATGGGAAAATAGTAAAAGGTGAATCTAAAATACCTAAAGAGGTAAGAGATAATAAAACTTCTATAAAAAGAGTATATTTAGATGAGCAAGATGCAGTACCTTTAGACGAAGTAATTAACTCTATAGAAAATGCAGATATAATTATTATGGGACCTGGAAGTTTATACACTAGTATAATACCGAACTTATTAGTAAAGGGAGTTGTTGATGCAATTGAAAAATCTAAAGCACCTAAAGTATATATATGTAATATAATGACTCAGCCGGGAGAAACGGATAGTTATAATGTTTTAGATCATGTTAATGCTATAGTAAAACATACTAATAAAAATATAATAGATTATATAATATCTAATAATGAAGTTTTACCTAAGGAAATGCTTAGAAGATATCAAAAAGATGGGGCAAAACAAGTTTTATTGGATGATAAACAAAAGAAAATATTAAAAACTATGGGGGCAAAAACTATAGAAGAAAATCTAATTGAAATAAAAAATAATTATATTAGACACGATGCAGGTCATATTTCTGATATAGTAATTAATTTGGCACTACGTCATGATAATGACAAGAATAAGTAAAAAAGGATTTTAAAGATTTATGTAGAAATCCTTATTATTATGTTAGTTTTAAGGAGTGAACATCTATGAGAGAAGAGGTTAGTGCCGGTGGTGTAGTTCTATTTGGTAATGCTATACTTCTACTTAGAAAATTCAATGGAGATTGGGTTTTACCAAAGGGAAAGGTAGAAGAAGGAGAAAATAGACAAGAAGCAGCACTTAGAGAAGTACTAGAGGAAACAGGAGTAAAAGCAGATATATTGAAATACTTAGGAGAAATTCATTATACATTTAAAGAAAATTGGGATGAAAATAGAGCTGTTCATAAAACAGTTTTTTGGTACTTGATGCAAGCAAAAAATATGAATACAGTTCCTCAAAAAGAAGAAGGATTCATTGATGCTAAGTTTATACATTTAGATCGAGTTGTTGATTTAGCTAGATATGATGACGAAAAAGAAATAATAAAAGTAGCCTTGCAAGAAATAAAAAAAAGGCTAAAAAAGAACTAACAAAATAGGTGATATATATGTCTTTTTCAGCTGAAACTAAAAATGAATTAGCAAGGGTTATATCTAATGATGATTATTGTAATATGACTGAATTAGCTGCAATAGTTAGATTAGCAGGAAGTATACAGATTACAGGTTATAGAAAACTAAATTTAAAAATTACTACTGAATTAAACTCTATAGCAAGAAAAGTATTTAAATTACTTAAACAAAATTTTGGTATAAATACGACAATATCTGTAAATAAAAATCAGATGTTAAAAAGAAATAATAGTTATGTTCTGATAGTAACAAGTGAAATGGGCGCAGAAAATTTATTAAGGAAGCTTGGAATATTAGAACAAGAAGATGGATTTTATACTGTAAATAAAGTTCCTGAAAGTTTATTAAAAAATGAAGAATGTATAAGAGCATTCATAAGAGGTGCATTTATAGGTGGAGGTTCTATAAGTGACCCTGGTAAAAATTATCATATGGAATTTGTAACTAATAATGAAGATTTTGCAAAATCTTTAAAAGATTTAATAAATAAATTAGGATTTAATTGTAAAGTAGTTTCAAGAAAAAATAATTTTGTAGTATACTTAAAAGAAAGTGAACAAATATCGGATTTACTTAATATAATTGGAGCGCATAATGCACTTTTAAGCCTACAAAATACAAAGATAGTAAAGGCTATGAGAAATAATGTAAATCGTATAGTTAATTGTGAAACTGCAAATCTTTCAAAAACTGTAAATGCATCTGTAAGACAGATAGAAAATATTAAACTTATACAAGATACGATAGGTATAAGTAGCTTACCAGAAAATTTACAAGAAATAGCTAGAATTAGGTTAGAGTGTGAAGACATGACTTTAAAAGAATTAGGAGAAATGTTAGAGCCTCCAATAGGAAAATCTGGAGTTAACCATAGACTAAGGAAAATAGAAGAAATAGCAAATAATTTAAGAAGTAATCAAGAATAAATAAAAAGGGGGATATATTGATATATCTCCTTTTATTTTGGGTATTACACTTTAAGTGAATTTTATTATAAATTTGAATGATAATCTAAGAGGTGATGGAATGAGTAAAGATTTTGTACATCTTCATGTTCATACTGAATATAGCTTATTAGATGGTTTTTCTAGAGTAAAAAATCTTATAAGTAGAGCAAAAGAATTAAATATGAGTTCTGTTGCCATAACAGATCATGGATGTATGTTTGGTGTAATAGATTTTTATAAGGAAGCAAAAAAGCAAGGAATAAAACCAATTATAGGTTGCGAAGTATATACAGCTCCACGTAGCTTAAGAGATAAAGATCCTAATTATGATAAAAGACAAGGTCATTTGATTCTTTTGGCTAAAAATATGGATGGATATAAAAACTTAATTAAAATGGTATCTACTTCATACGTAGATGGATTTTATTATAAACCAAGAGTAGATATGGACGAGCTAAAGAAATATAGTGATGGAATAATAGCATTATCAGCTTGTTTAGCTGGAGATATTTCTCAAGCTTTAATGGATAGAAATTATGAAAAGGCTAAAAAAATAGCTCTACAGTATAGAGATATATTTGGAGAAGAAAATTTTTATTTAGAAATACAGGATCATGGATTACCAGAACAAAAGGAAGTTAATGCGGCATTAGTAAAATTATCTAAGGAAATTAATATACCTTTAGTTGCTACTAATGACATCCATTATGTAAATAAAGAAGATTCTAAAATACATGATGTATTAATGTGTATACAAATGGGAAAAACGGTAAATGACCCTAACAGAATGAGATTTGAGAGTGATGAATTCTATTTAAAATCTAGAGAAGAAATGGAACAATTATTCCCATATGCACCAGAGGCTATAGATAATACTGTTAAAATAGCTCAAATGTGTAATGTAGAATTTGATTTTAATACAATACATCTTCCTAAATATGATGTACCAGAAGGATATACTCCAGATACCTATCTAAGAGAGTTATGTTTTAAAGGTCTCAAAGAGCGATATGATAATCCAAGCCAAGAGATTATAGATAGACTTAACTATGAGTTAGATGTAATTGAAAAGATGGGATATGTAGAATATTTCTTAATAACTTGGGATTTTATAAATTTCTCAAAAGAAAATAATATAATGGTTGGTCCAGGAAGAGGTAGTGCAGCAGGTTCTATAGTTGCATATACATTAAAGATAACGGACATAGATCCAATAAAGTATTCTCTTCTATTTGAGCGTTTCCTTAACCCAGAACGTGTATCTATGCCCGATATAGATATCGACTTTTGCTATGAAAGAAGAGAAGAAGTTATAGATTATGTTAAAAGAAAGTATGGAGAAGACCACGTTGCTCAGATAATAACATTTGGAACTATGGGAGCAAAAGCTGCTATAAGAGACGTAGGAAGAGTTTTGGATATACCATACAATAAAGTTGATAAAATAGCAAAAGAAATACCTTTTGCACTTGGAATGACCATTGATAAAGCATTAGAGACTAATCCAACCTTAAGGGATTTATATCAACAAGATAGAGAAACTAGAGAAGTTATAGATATATCAAAGAGAATAGAAGGTATGCTAAGGCATGCATCAACTCATGCGGCAGGTGTAGTTATATCTAAGAATCCAGTAGATGAATATGTTCCACTTTATAAACATCAAGATGCTATAACAACTCAGTTTACTATGACTACATTAGAAGAGCTTGGTTTGCTAAAGATGGATTTCTTAGGACTTAGAACTTTAACGGTAATAAGAGATGCACTTAGCTTAATAGAAGAAAAACACAATAAAAAAATAGATTTCTCAAAGATGGATTATGATGATCCAAAAGTATTTGAACTTTTATCTTCAGGAAATACACTAGGTGTATTCCAATTAGAAAGTGCTGGTATGAGAGTATTCATGAAACAGTTAAAGCCAGATAATTTTGAAGATATAGTAGCAGGGATATCTTTATATAGACCAGGTCCGATGGATTCTATACCTACTTATATTGAGAATAAAACCAATCCACAAAATGTAACCTATTTACATGAAAAATTAAAACCTATAATGGAAGTTACTTATGGATGTTTAGTTTATCAAGAACAGGTTATGCAGGTTGTTAGAGAATTAGGTGGATATACTTATGGACGTAGTGACTTAGTTAGAAGAGCTATGGGTAAGAAAAAGATGGATGTAATGGAAGAAGAAAGAAGATACTTCGTTTATGGAAAAGATGATGAAAATGGAAATATAGAGATAGCTGGATGCATAAGAAATGGTGTACCAGAAGATATAGCTAATAAGATATTTGATGATATGATAGATTTTGCTAAGTATGCATTTAATAAATCTCATGCTGCAGCATATGGTGTTTTATCATACCAAACTGCATATTTAAAAGCATATTATCCAGTTGAATTTATGGCGGCTTTAATAACTAGCGTAATGGGGAATACGGATAAAGTTGTAGAATATATAAGAGAATGTAATGCGTTAGGGATAGAAGTATTAAAACCAGATATAAATAAGAGTTTTTCAAAATTCTCAGTTGAAGGAAATAATATAAGATTTGGACTAGCAGCAGTTAAAAATGTTGGTGTTAATATTATAGAAAATATAATAAATGAAAGAAATCTTAATGGTAAGTTTTTAGATTTTTCAGATTTAGCCAAAAGATTGGATTCAAAAGATACTAATAAGAGAGTTATAGAAAGCTTAATTAAATGTGGTGCTTTTGATGAAATAAGCGAAAATAGAGCTAGTTTAATGGCAGGATATGAAAATGTACTAGATAGTATATCTATGGATAGAAAGAAAAATGTACAAGGTCAAATATCATTATTTGATGCTTTTGGAGGTAGTGAAGAAAGTAACTTACAAGAAGTTAGCACAATTCCTAAACTACCTGAATACCAAGAAAGAGAAAAGCTTAGTTTAGAAAAAGAAGTTTTAGGAATGTATGTAAGTGGACATCCATTATCAGAATTTAAGGAAATTTTAATTAAAAATACATCAATAGATAATGGAAAACTAAATGCTTTAAAAGAAGATGAAGAATCATACCTAAGCCTAGATGAAAGAGAAGTAATAATGGGTGGTATGATAGCAAATAAAACAATAAAAACCACAAAACGAAATGATATAATGGCATTTTTAGACTTAGAAGACTTATATGGAAATATAGAAGTAATAGTATTTCCTCAAACTCTAAAAAAATATAATCAAATTCTAAATGAGGATAGCATAATATTTATAAGAGGTGTATTAAATATAAAAGAAGGTGAAGAACCGAAGATTGTAGCAAGAGATATTGTTGATATAGATAATGTTTATCAGTTAAGTAGAGATATATATAATTCGGGAAATAATAATAGTAAAAATAATATAGAAAAATCTAAAAAAGGATTATACTTAAAAGTAGATTCATATAATAATATAAATATTATGGATAATATATCAAATATATTAAAAAAGTATCCAGGAGAAGATAATATATTTTTATATGCTGAGGATACTAAAAAGCTATATAAGTATAATGGATTTAATGTATATATTTCAGATACATTAATTAATGAATTAAATAATATACTTCCTAAAGATAATATAAAAATAAGATAGTCATAGTAAATAGAAAAAAATTAGGATATTAAAATAAAAAAATTATTATTATAGCATTATTAATATGAAAAAAATGTAAATATTATGTTATAATGTTATAAAATAGATATTTTAATAGACCTAATTTTTTTATTTATAATGGGATAAAAAAACATAATAGGGACAATTTTAGTCCCTGGGGTGTTAATATATATATATAATATAGGAGGTAAAGCCATGAAAACTATAGGAATATTGACAAGTGGAGGAGATGCTCCTGGAATGAATGCAGCTATAAGAGCTGTTGTTAGGTCAGCAATATACTATGGATGTAAGGTTTATGGTATTAACAGAGGATACAAAGGATTAATTGAAGAAGATATAAAAGAAATGAATTTATCTTCTGTTGGTGATATTATACATAGAGGTGGAACTATATTAAAATCTTCTAGATGTGAAGAATTCAAAACAGAAGAAGGAAGAGCAATAGGAGTAAAAGTTCTGAAAAAGTATGGTATTGATTGTATAGTTGTTATAGGTGGAGATGGATCATTTAATGGAGCTCAAAAACTTAGTGAGCTAGGATTTCCAGCTATAGGTATACCAGGAACTATAGATAATGATTTAGCTTATACTGATTATACTATAGGGTTTGATACAACTCAAAATACAATATTAGACGCAATAGGTAAAATAAGAGATACATCTTCTTCTCATGAAAGAGTTAATATAATAGAAGTAATGGGAAGACATTGTGGTGATTTAGCTTTATATGCTGGTCTTGCAGGAGGAGCAGAAACTGTAATAGTTCCAGAAATCGATTTTAAAGTTGAAGATGTATGTAATAAATTAAAAACTACTCAAAAAAGAGGGAAAAGACATAGTATAATAGTACTAGCTGAAGGAGTAGGAAATGCTCAAGATTTAGGAAAAGAAATAATAAAAGAAACTGGAGCAGATTTAAGAGTAACAGTGCTGGGACACGTTCAAAGAGGAGGTAGTCCAACAGCATTTGATAGAATACTAGCAAGTAGAATGGGAGTAAGAGCAGTAGAGCTATTATTAGATGGTAAAGCTGCTAGAGTAGTAGGTATAAAAGATAATAAGATAATAGATATGGATATACATGAAGCTTTATCAATGACTAAAACATTCGATAAAGATACTTATGAAATGGTAAAAATACTATCTATATAATTTAGGAGGAATATATATGTTAAAAAACACTAAGAGAACTAAAATAGTTTGTACATTAGGACCTGCATCAGAGAAAGAAGAGGTACTAACTGCATTAATTGAAAATGGATTAAATGTAACTAGAATGAACTTTTCTCATGGTTCGCATGAAGAACATAAAGGAAGAATGGATTTAGTAAAAAAAGTTAGAGAAAAGTTAAATAAGCCTGTAGCTATATTATTAGATACAAAAGGTCCAGAAATAAGAACTGGTAACTTTGATCAACCAGAAGTATTATTAGAAGAAGGTCAAAAATTTACTATAACAATGAAAGACGTTGTAGGAAATAAAGATATATGTACAGTAAGCTATAAAGGACTTGCAAACGATGTAGTTGTTGGGGATACTATATTAATAGACGATGGTTTAGTTGGTCTTAGAGTTGAAGAAGTAAATGGGGATGATATACTTTGTATAGTTGAAAACTCAGGTATAGTAAAAAATCATAAAGGTGTAAACGTACCAGGAGTAAAAATAAATTTACCAGCATTAACTGAAAAAGATATAAGTGATATAGAATTTGGTATATCTCAAGGAATAGACTTTATAGCTGCATCATTTGTAAGAAAAGTTTCTGATGTATTAGCTATAAGAGAAGTTTTAGAAAGAAATAATGCAACAGATATTCAAATAATATCTAAGATAGAAAATCAAGAAGGTGTAGATAATTTAGATGATATAATAGCTGTATCTGATGGTATAATGGTTGCTAGAGGTGACCTTGGGGTTGAAATACCAACAGAAGAAATACCTGTAGTTCAAAAGTTAATGATAGCAAAATGTAATGAAGCAGGAAAACCAGTAATAACAGCGACTCAAATGTTAGACTCTATGATGAGAAATCCTAGACCAACAAGAGCTGAAGTTACAGATGTTGCAAATGCTATATATGATGGAACTGATGCAATAATGTTATCTGGAGAAACTGCTGCTGGTAAATATCCAGTAGAAGCTGTAAAAACTATGGCTACTATAGCTAAAAGAACTGAAGAAACATTAAATTATGATAACCTATTAGAAAAGAATGCTAAAAATAACACGACTGTTACAGATGCTATAAGTCATGCAACTTGCACAACAGCAGTTGATTTAAATGCTTCAGCTATAATAACATCAACTTCATCAGGACATACAGCTAGAATGGTATCTAAATTTAGACCTAAGTGTCCAATAATAGCTACTACAGATGATGAAAAAGTAATGAGAAGACTTGCTCTTACTTGGGGAGTTTATCCAGTTAAATGTGAATTAGCAGATAATACAGATGAAGTTATAGAAAATGCTATAGAAACTTCTAAAAATGCAGGATACATAAACAACGGTGAATTAGTAGTTATAACTGCAGGAGTTCCAGTTGGAATAAGCGGAACTACAAATCTAATAAAAGTTCACGTTATAAATGAAGAAATAGTAAAAGGAATAGGTGTAGGAAGTAAAACTGTAGAAGGTAAAGTTCGTATTATAAAAAGCAATGAAGATTGCAAGGAATTTAATGAAGGTGATATATTAGTTACAACTATGACTGATATAGAAATGAACCCTCATATAGAAAAATGTGCAGCTATAATAACTGAAGAAGGTGGAATGACATCTCATGCTGCTATAGTAGGCATAAATTTAAATAAACCAGTTATAGTATCTGCAACAAATATATTAGAATCTGTAAAAGATGGAGAAATAGTAACTGTAGATTCATCTAGAGGAGTAGTATATAGAGGTTCTACAAGAGTTCTATAAGATAATAAAATAAAATTTTATATAATATTACTATTTTAAGACTATTAAAATAGCCACTAAGTTTATTAAAAAAGCCTAGTGGCTATTTTATAAAAATATATTTTGAATTACTGTAATTATATACATTAAAAGTAAAGATTTATTTATATAAGGGCTTTAAAAGCTCTTATTTTTTTGATAAAATAAAATATTGTATAAAAAAAATAAATGTACGGAGGACTAACCTATGTTATCAAAAAATAAGGAGTACGTTGTAGATATAGTTGATATAGGTCAAGGTGGAGTTGGAATAGGAAAATATGAAGGATTTACTGTTTTTGTAGAGGGCGGATTAATACAAGATAAAGTAAAAGTAAGAATAAATAAATCTAAAAAGAATTATGCAGTAGGAGATATAGTTAAAATAATTGAGAAATCACCGTTTAGAGTTGAGAGAATTTGTAGTGATGACTTAAAGGAGTGTGGTGGTTGTCAGATACAAGAGTTAGATTATAATAAACAACTTGAATTAAAGACAAATGAAGTTAAGCAAGTTATATCTAGAATAGGAAAATTAGAAAATGTTGAAATACATGAAACTATAGGGATGAAAAATCCTTGTAGATATAGAAATAAGGCTCAATTTCCAATACAAAATATAAATGGTGAAACTGCTATAGGGTTTTATAAGAAAAAGAGTCATGATGTTATACCTACTGATATGTGTGTAATACAGCATGATATAAATGATAAAATAATTAAAATAATCAAAACTTATATTCAAGCTTACAATGTAAGTTTATATAATGAAACTACTCATACAGGAGTTTTAAGACATTTAGTTACAAAAGTTGGATTTACAACTAATGAAGTAATGGTAGTTTTAGTTGCCAACGGAACTAATTTACCACATTTAAATGAATTAGCTTCTGTATTAAAAGAAAATATTCCAGGATTTAAAACTTTAGTTCTTAATATTAATAAAGCTAAAACTAATGTAATATTAGGAAAAGAAAATAAAGTTATATACGGAAATGGAAAGATAAATGATTATATAGGAGATTTAGTTTTTGAAATTTCTCCATTATCGTTCTTCCAAGTTAATCCTATACAAACTGAAGTTTTATATAATAAAGCATTAGAATATGCAGAGTTAAAGGAAAATGATACTGTATTTGATATATATTGTGGAATAGGGACAATATCTTTATTTTTAGCACAAAAAGCTACTAAGGTGTATGGTATAGAAATAATTGAAGATGCTATAAAAGATGCTAAAATTAATGCTAAATTAAATAAATTAGATAACGTAGAGTTTTATGTTGGAAAAGCGGAAGAAGTTGTTCCTAAGATGTATAGTGAAGGTAAAACTGCAGATGTCGTTGTAGTAGATCCTCCTAGAAAAGGATGCGATGAAAAGGTATTAGATACCATAGTATCTATGAAACCAGATAGAGTTGTTTATGTTTCATGTAATCCTTCTACATTAGCTAGGGATTTAGCATATTTAAATGAAAGAGGATATAAGTGTGTAGAAATACAACCTGTAGATATGTTCCCTCACACAATGCA
>DHKFR23503__coassemble_816_pt1 | contig 19385 bp, 19 predicted proteins | sample DHKFR23503__metabat2_high_PE_003 | metagenome-assembled genome bin DHKFR23503
AATATTTTAATTTCAATAATCATCAATTTATTACAATAAAATATGAAAATATTTATTTTATAAGTAACCAAAAAAAATTTCTAGCATATCATATATTAATATACGATAGCTAGGAGGCAAGTTATGAAAATTGGCGATATAGTAACTAGGAAATCATACAATAAAGATATAATATTCAGGATAGTTGGATTTAATATAGATAATAAAAATGAAAAAATAGCAATTTTAAAAGGTGTAGCATTTAGAATAATTGCAGATGCATACTTAGATGATTTAGAACTTGTAAAAATATCAGACATAAAACAAATATTAATAGATTCAAAAGTAGAAAACTTAATATTTGAATCAGTTAGAAGCGCTCAAGATAGAGAAAAAAAAATGAATAGAGCTGCATTAAAATTACAATCAAATCCTAATATTTATGGTATACCAGGAAAGGTATTACAAATAGATGGAGATAAAGAGTATTTAAAAATATGTCTAGATGTATATACTGAGCTTGGTATACCAGCAGTAGGTGTTTCTATACCTGAAGAAAATCAATATAAGGAAGTAGTTGGACTATTAGAAAAACATAATCCAGATATATTAGTTATAACTGGTCATGATGCTATTACATCTAGAAAAGGAAATATTACAGATTTGAATAATTATAGAAACTCTTTGAATTTTATTAAAGCAGTTAAACAAGCGCGTAAGTGGCAACCTAACTTAGATAATTTGGTTATATTTGCAGGTGCCTGTCAATCAAATTATGAGCAAATAATAAGAGCTGGAGCTAATTACGCTAGTTCACCAGGTAGAATAATGATACATGCATTAGATCCAGTGTTTGTAGTTGAAAAAATTGCTTGCTCTAGAATAGATACTATAGTTCCTATAGAAGAAGTTATAGAACAAACTGTAACAGGTCTAAAAGGTATAGGGGGATCTGAAACAAGAGGTAAATTTAGATGGGCTATGCCTAAATCTATGCTGTATTAAAAATAATATTATAAATATGGTAAAAAAATATATTGACTTTTAGGATGAAAATATATAAAATAATTAGTTTAAACATTTGACAGAAAAAGGCATTTATGATATTATGTAAACATACAAACGTTTAAAGAAGGTGATATCATGGCCACTATTCAAACTCTAGATAAGATAAGGGAAAGTTTAGAGAGGCATTTAGGTAAAAAAATACTACTTAAAGCTAATAAGGGAAGAAAACAAATCATTACAAAAAAGGGAGTTCTAGAAAAAGTTTATCCGAGTGTGTTTGTTGTAAAGCTAGATAGCGACAATGAAGGATGTTCTAGAGTATCTTATAGTTACTCAGATTTATTAACATCTAATGTAAAATTGCAAGTATTTAAAAATCAAGATAAATTAAACGTAAGTTAAAAATTATACCTATCAAAAATAGGTGTAATTTTTTTTTTATATATTAAATATAAATATAGTGTGATATTTATATTTAATATATGGGGAGGCAAATATGGAATTAATAAAAGATATAATAAAAGTAGATAATAGAATAGACTTTGGAAAGTTTCAAACATTTATAGAAGCAGAAACAGTTGTGCCTGATAAAAAATCAGATGTATATGAAATAATAAAAACTGAAGGGTACATATCTTTAAAGAAAGTAGAACTTGCAGAAGGTAAAGTAATTTGTAGAGGTAGTTTTAATTATAATGTAATATATATGGCAGATGATAAAGTAACAGTTTCAAATGTAGATGGTAAAATAGATATAAATGAAGTTATAGAAAAAGATAATATAGTTCCTGATATGGAATATATGTTATTCCCTGAAGTAGAGCATGTAGATTGTACTATAATGAATGAAAGAAAAATAAAAATAGGAGCTCTTATGAATTTAAGAGGAAGTATATTTGATAAGCAAAGACTAGATATAGTAAAGGATATTGCTCAAGTTGAAGGAGTTCAAAAGCATAGAAAAGAAATAAATTATCAAGATATTGTAGGTATAGAAAAATCAGAAAGCGCAATAAGAGATACTATAACTATAAATACTGAGGAAGTTCAATCTATAATAAGTTTAAATCCATATGCAAAGGTAAAAGAAACTAGAGTATCTGATAATAAAGTTATAGTTGGTGGAGTATTAGAAATAAATCCTTTAGCTTGTACATATGATGGTGAATTAGTTGAATTAGATAAGATAGGGATAGATTTTACACAATTCATAGAGGTACCAGGAGCATGTGAAGGTATGACAGAAGAAACTTTATTATCTATGGGAGATTTAAACTATGTATTTAAACAAAATAATGAAAGTAGTACAGGTTTGTTAGAAATAGATTGTACAGTTGAATGCAAAGTAAAAGTTACAGATGAAATAACAAGAGAGATATTACAAGATGCTTATTCACCAGAGACAATAATAAAATTTGATTATAGAACGATGGAAGTTAATAAAACAATAGAATCAGAAACAGAAAGTTTTGTTGTAAGAGAAACTATAAAAAATAGTAATGATGATATACAAATAAAAGATATAGTAAGTGTTTGTCCATCTATAACTATAGAAAATTCTTATGTAGAAGGAGATAAGAGTATAATACAAGGTATAATAAAAGTTGATATATTATATGTTCCAGTAGAAGGTTTAAAGTCAGTTTATAGAATAACTGAAGAAATACCATTTGAACATGATATAACAATAAATGATTTAAGCGATACTTGTAATATATTTAATACAATTTCTATAGAAAAATTAGATGTTGATTTAAATAGAGACGATATAGATTTATCAGTAAAAATAAAGAGATTTATAGAAGCAGTAGATAAAAAGACAGAAAGCTTTATAGTAAAGGGTGAAGATTTAGGAGCATATGATTTATCTGCAGCTCCAAGTATAATAGTTTATATATGCAAAGAAGGCGATAATCTTTGGAATATAGCAAAAAAATATAATACAACAGAAGCTGAAATAGCAGAGTTAAATGAATTAAAAATAGATGAACCACTAAAGGCAGGTAAATGTTTAATTTTAGAAAAAAAAGTAGTAGTATGTGACTAAAACATTTATTATTATAAATTGATAAAATAATAGGGGAGTATAATCCCCTATTATTTTATTTTTTGTAGTATAATATAAGTACTAAGCATTAAATGCATTATGAATACTAAAGGAGGCTAAAATGAATTCAATAGAATTAAAAAGTAGAGCTAAAATAAATCTATCAATAGATGTTACAGGAAAAAGAGAAGATGGATATCATTTAGTCGAAATGATAATGCAGACAATAGATTTATATGACATTATAAAGATAAAAGAAATCGATATAGACGAAATTAATATAAATAGTAACAGTTCAGATATTCCATTAAATGAAAATAATATTGTTTATAAGGCAGCTAGAATATTAAAAGATCAATTCAATATAAAAAATGGTGTAGAGATATTTATAGAAAAAAATATTCCAGTAGCCGCAGGAATGGCTGGTGGAAGTTGTAATGCAGCTGCAGTTTTAGTTGGACTTAATAAAATTTGGAATCTTAATTTATCAGAAAAAAGATTGCAAGAAATAGGACTTAAATTAGGTGCTGATGTTCCATTTTGTATATCGGGAAATGCAGCCTTAGCTCAAGGAATAGGAGAAGAATTAACTTATATAGAAGGATTACCTAGAGATACATTTATATTAGTTTGTAAACCAAATTTATTTGTATCAACAAAAGAAGTATATGAAGGATTAGATTTACAAAATATTAAAAATAGACCAGATAATAAGTTTTTGATAGAATGTTTAAAAAAAGGGAATATAAATTTATTAGCAAAAAATATGGTAAATGTGCTAGAAACTGTAACGAGTAACATACATAAAGAAATAAAAGATATAGAGAATATAATGTTATACAATAATGCTTTAGGTGCTATGATGAGTGGAAGTGGGCCTACAGTTTTTGGGTTATTTGACAAAGAAGAAGATGCATTAAATGGAAAGGGAGAACTACTAAAGAAATATAATCAAGTTTATATTGTCAGAAGTAGTGAAAAAGGAGTTGAAGTCAATGGAGAATTTAACTAAGTTAAATTTAGATGAGTATAAACCGCTAAGAGATGTGGTATTTGAAAATTTAAGGGGAGCAATAGTAGAAGGTAAATTAAAACCAGGTCAAAGACTTATGGAAGTTCAATTAGCAGAGCAATTAGGTGTAAGTAGAACACCTGTAAGAGAAGCGATAAGAAAATTAGAGTTAGAAGGATTAGTTGTTATGATTCCAAGAAAAGGCGCTTATGTAGCTAATATGTCATTAAAAGATGTAATAGATGTGTTAGAGATAAGAGCAAGTCTAGAAGGATTAGCAGCATCTCTTGCGGCTGAAAGAATAACAGACGAAGATATAAAAAAACTAGAATCTATAGTAGAAGAGTTCAATGATAGTATAAATGAATCAGATGTAGAAGCTTTATTAAGAAAAGATGTAGAGTTTCATGAATGCATATTTAAATCTACAAATAATAAAAAACTTCATCAATTAATAAATTCTTTATGGGAACAGGTTTATAGGTTTAGAGTTACATATATATCAGATTATGATTCTACTGTAAATATAGTAGAAGAACATAAGATGATATTAGATGCTATAAAAAGAAGAGATAGTAAGCTTGCAAAGCAATATGCTATGCAACATATCCAAACAGCTGAAAATTTTATGATAGAAACAGCGATAAACGATAAAGAATTATAAAAAAAACATTAAATAAATTTAATTATTTTAAATTTATTTAATGTTTTTTTTTATAATTATTAAGTAATCATATTCTAATAACTAACTTGGTAAAAATGATTGTTTATATAAATAGATTAAATTTTATTAGTTAAATTAGTATAAATTAATTAGAATTGGAAATACTCAAAATAGCAATATTTTGAGGGGGATTAATTATGATTAATAAAATAAAAATAAGATTAAGTATATTAATATTAAGTTTAGTTGCAATTATATCAATTATGACAATATCAATAAGTGGAGAAGTAAAAAAAATAAGTAATGCATCACAAGATTATAAAGATAAACTTATAAGATTTCATGTAATAGCAAATAGTGATTCAGATGAAGATCAGAATTTAAAATTAAAAGTAAGAGATGCTGTTATAAATTATTTACAGCCTAAATTATTAGAATCAGAAAGCATAGAAGAAAGCGAACTAATAATAAAAAGAGAGTATAGTGAACTTGAGAAAATAAGTAAAAATATTATTTTACAAAATGGATATAATTATGATGTTAAAATAGGAATTGATTATAGTGAATTTCCTACTAAACAATATTCTAATGTAGTATTGCCAGCAGGTGAATACAAAGCATTAAAAATAATAATAGGAGAAGGAAGTGGGAAAAATTGGTGGTGTGTTATGTTTCCACCTTTATGTTTTGTAGATGAAGAAAAAGGTATAATAGATAAAGATACAGACGATAAATTAAGAGAAGTATTAACTGAAGAAGAGTACAATCTAATAGCTCAAAAAACTAGTAATCAAACAAATAGAGTTCAAATTAAGTTTAAAATAGTAGAAATAGTACAAAATATAGTTAAATAAAAAATTAAAGGAGTGACAAAGTTTATGGATAGGTGTTATAAGCTTAAAGTTTTAATGATAGTTTTAACTTGTGTGCTTATTCCTACAAGCCTAATATATTCAAATGGATTAGATACAAATTCTAATATAAAATCATCTTCTATTAAAGCTAATACTGTTAAGCAACAAAAAAGAGAAGTAATAAATATTACTAATGAAGAATTATTGCTTTTATCTAAGTTAGTTACAGGAGAAGCTCGAGGAGAAAGTTATGAAGGACAAGTTGCTGTAGCGGCAGTAGTTATAAATAGGGTAAAAGACCCAAGATTTCCAAATAGTATAAAAGATGTTATATATCAGAAAAATGCATTTTCCGTAGTTAAAGATGGATCTATAAATATGCAACCTACAGAGTCTGCATATACTGCTGCACAAGATGCATTATATGGCAATGATCCAACTAATCAAGCAATATATTTTTGGAATCCTGATATAGCTACATGTAATTGGATAAAAAAATTAAATCCATATATGAGGATAGGAAATCATGTATTTGCTAAAGAATAGAAAATATATATTTTAAATATTAATAAAGGCGCGTTTGCTCCTTTATTTTTTTGTTAAAATAAATTATAATAATCATTTAGATAAGAAAATGCATATAATATTTGAAATTAACAAATATTCGTAGAAAGGTGAGCAGGTTATGAGTAAAATAAATGTAGCTTTAATATTTGGTGGAAAATCAGGTGAACATGAAGTTTCACTGTTATCAACAGCTTCAATTTATAAACATATTAATAGAGATAAATATAATGTTTTTACTATAGGAATAACAAAAGAAGGAAGATGGATGTTTTATGATGGAAATGAAGAAAACATCAAAAATGGAAATTGGGTTAATTTAGCTAATAAAAATGTTGAGATAAATTTAATACCTTCAGGAAATAAAGAAGTAGGATTAAAATTTGAAGATGGAAGAGTAGAAAAGATAGATGTATTATTCCCAGTTCTACATGGACCATATGGAGAAGATGGTACAATACAAGGATTATTTGAAATAAGTCAAATTCCATATGTAGGGTGTGGAGTTTTAGCATCTAGTGTAGGGATGGATAAGCTTATATGCAAAAAGGTATTCTCACAAATAGGATTACCACAAGTAGATTACACATACACTAATAGATGGGAATTTAATATAAATAAAGACAAAGAATTAAATAATATAGAACAAAAATTAAGCTATCCAATATTTGTTAAACCAGCTAATTTAGGTTCTAGTGTAGGTATATCTAAAGCTTCAAATAGAGAAGAACTTTTAATTGGTATAGAAGAAGCTTTAAAATATGATTCAAGAATAGTTTTAGAAAAAGGTATAAATGCTAGAGAGATAGAAGTTGCTGTTATTGGAAATGAAGAGGTTAAAGCATCTATAGCAGGAGAAATAAAGCCAGCTAAAGATTTTTATGACTATGAAGATAAATATATAAATGGTACTTCAACTTATGATATACCAGCAAATATAAAGCCAGAAGATATGGAAAATATAAGAAGAATGGCAATAGAAGCATTCAAAGGAATAGATGGAAAAGGTCTTTCAAGGGTAGATTTCTTTATAGATAAAGATTCTGGAGAAATATTTATAAATGAAATAAATACATTACCAGGATTTACAAATATAAGTATGTATCCTAAAATGTGGGAAGCTACAGGTTTAGAGTATTCTAATCTTATAGATAGACTTATAGAGCTAGCAATAGATTCTAAAAAGTAAAGTAGGTGTTACAAATGGATGATAGACCTATAGGTGTTTTCGATTCAGGGCTAGGAGGTCTTACAGTATTAAAAGAAATAATGAATATTATACCAAATGAAAATATAGTTTATTTTGGAGATACAGCTAGAGTTCCTTACGGACCTAGATCTAAGGAAACAATAATAGAATATACTTTTCAAGCTATAGATTTTTTAATTTCAAAAAATGTAAAGGCTATAGTAATAGCTTGTAATACAGCTACAGCAAGAGCATTAAAAGAAGCAAATGAAAAGTATGATTTACCAATAATAGGAGTTATAGAGGCAGGTGCAAAAACTGCAGCATATACTACAAAAAATAAAATTGTTGGAGTAATAGGAACGGATGGAACTATAAGATCTAAAGCATATAATACAGAAATTGCTAAAATAGATTCGAATATAAAGATAGTAGATAAGTCATGTCCTTTATTTGTTCCTATAGTAGAAGAAGGATGGGCAAATACTGATATAGCATCATTAACTGCAAAAAGATACTTACAAGAGTTAATGGATAAAGGTATAGATTCTTTAGTATTAGGATGTACTCATTATCCATTATTAAAGAAGACTATAGGAGAAATTGTTGGAGAAAAGGTTAAGCTAGTAAATCCTGCAAAAGAAACTGCAAAAGATTTAAAGCAAATATTAGAAAATAACAATATACTTAGAGAAGGTACTGAATACGATGCTAAGTATGAGTATTATGTATCAGATATACCTGAAAAGTTTGCTGTTATTGCAGAAGAATTTTTAAAGAAAGAAATATACGATATAAAAAGTATAAAAATATAAAAATATTTACCATGAGTATAAACTTTAAGCTTTGCTTAAGGTTTATACTTGTTTTAGGAGAGGATTTATTTTGGAGGCAAAACTAAAGATAATTACAAAACAATATGATGAAATGGGAATTATAGATACTATAGAGGTAGGCACTATAGGAAAAATATTTGAAAAAAATAAAGATATATATGTAGTTTATGAAGAAACTGAAGAAGGTCAAAAAATAACAACTACATTAAAAATATCTAATGATGAAGTTTCTATAAAAAAATTTGGAAATGTAAATTCTTTAATGGTATTCAAAGAAAAACACAAGCATTTGACAAAATATAAAACTCATCAAGGTTTATTTATGATAGAAACAAAAACTAATAAATTAATTATTGATAAAAGTGAAAAAGATTATATAAAATTAAATATAGAATATAATATAAATATATTAGATTTATTTAAAGGAAAAAATGAAATAAATATATTAATAGAGTATAATATATAATATAGATTATAAATTTTATAGAAGGTAGTTAAAATACTACCTTTTATTTAATTTATTTGGTATTATAATAGTTATATTAAAGTTTGTATATTTTAGAAATTTATACAAGGGATTATGGTTTTTTTATAGAAAACTATAGATACGAGTTATAAAAAAACTAAATGTAAGAGGTATAAATATGGTTTTTGAAAAAGTACTAAGTACTATAAATAAATATAACTTAATAGAGTCAGGAGATAAAATTGTTATAGGAATATCTGGAGGACCGGATTCTGTTTGTTTATTGCACATATTAAATAGACTTAAGGATAAACTAGATATAGAATTATATGCAGCTCATTTGAATCATCAAATCAGAGGAATAGAAGCTCAAAAAGATGCTTTATATGTTTCAGAGATATGCAAAGAAATGGGAATAATTTATTTTATAAAATCTATTGATGTTCCTAAATATTGTGAAGAAAATAGTCTTTCAATAGAAGAAGGAGCAAGAAAACTAAGATATGAAATGTTTGATGAAATAAAACAAAAAACAAGGTCAAATAAAATAGCAATTGGACATAATCTAAATGATCAAGCGGAAACAGTTTTAATGAGAATTATGAGAGGAACTGGTCTTCAAGGTCTTAGAGGTATTGAATATATTAGAGAAAATAGTATAATTAGGCCACTTTTAGATATAGAAAGAAAAGATATAGAACAATATTGTGAAGTACATAATTTAAATCCTAGGATAGATGAAAGTAATTTAGAAAACATTTACACTAGAAATAAAATTAGATTAGAACTAATACCATATATGATGGATAATTTTAATACTAATTTAATAGAATCTATAGTAAGGATGAGTCATAATTTAAGAAGCGATAGTGACTATATTGAATCTGAAGCTGAATCTAAGTTTAGTAATATATGTAAAGTAACTTCTGATTCAGTAAACATAAGAATAAAGGATTTTATTAAATTACATAATGCAATAAAAGTAAGGATTTTAAGAAAAGGGATAAAAACTATTTTAGGTGATACAAATTTTATAGATCAGAAACATATAGAAGATGTAATGGAGTTTGAAAGCGAATCTAAAATAAATAAGATGTTAACTCTTCCAAGAGGTGTATTTGTATATAGAAAACAAGATTGTATAACATTAACTACTACAGAAATAGTTAATGAAGAAATTAATTTTTCATACAATATACCTAACAATGGATTTGTTAAGATAAAAGAAGCAAATGTTATAATTGAAACCCAAACAATGACTATAGATAGATATAAAAATGGAAAATTAGATAAAATGTCTAAAGGGTTTGATTTAAACAAAATAAAAGGAGGTATGGTTATACGTAGTAGACAGCAAGGCGATAAAATAAAGCTTGCTGGAGGAACTAAAAAAATTAAGGATCTATTTATAGACTTAAAAATACCGAGAGAAGAAAGATGTAAAGTACCTATTATAGCTGATGAACAAGGTATATTACAAATTGGAGAGTATAAGTCTAGTGAAAATTATAAAATAGATGAAAAAACAAAAGAAGTCTTAAAGGTTACCTTTAAGAAACTATAGAATAAAAACAACATATGAAAGGAGGGCTTCTTTTGAATAAATTTTTCAAAGGAATAGGTTTCTACCTAGTAATTTTTATAATAATTGTAGGTATAGTTCAAATATCAGGAAAACCTGCACAGAAAGTGGAAACTTTAGAATTTTCAAAAGTATATAGAGAATTAACAAATGAAAATATATCAAGACTATATTTTATAAATGATACAGCAGTAGAAGGTACTATAAAGGATTCTAATACTAAATTTAGATCTTATGTACCTGAAGAGATAATGGGAGATACTCTTTCTAAAGAAGTATTAAATCAAGCTAAAGAAGGTAAAATTGTATTTGGTGGAGAGGCTAAACCATCTGCACCTTGGTTTGTAGAATTATTACCTACTTTATTATTAATATTCTTTATGGTAATACTTTGGTTTGTATTTATGAATCAGTCTCAAGGTGGAGGCGGAAGAGTAATGAATTTTGGTAAATCAAAGGCTAAAGTTCATAAAGATGATGAAAAAACAAGAGTAACATTTAAGGAAGTTGCAGGATTAAATGAAGAAAAAGAAGATTTACAAGAAGTTGTTGATTTCTTAAAGAATCCTAAAAAATATATAGAACTAGGAGCTAGAATACCAAAAGGTATACTTATGGTAGGGCCTCCTGGTACAGGTAAAACTTATTTATCAAGAGCAGTAGCTGGAGAAGCTGGAGTACCATTCTTTAGTATAAGTGGTTCTGATTTCGTTGAAATGTTTGTTGGGGTTGGAGCATCTAGGGTTAGAGATTTATTTGAGCAAGCTAAGAAAAATGCACCAGCAATAATTTTCATAGACGAAATAGATGCTGTTGGTAGAAAAAGAGGAGCAGGTCTTGGTGGAGGACATGATGAAAGAGAGCAAACTCTAAATCAGTTATTAGTTGAGATGGATGGTTTTGGTGTAAACCAGGGTATAATAATAATGGCTGCAACAAACAGACCAGATATACTAGATCCAGCCTTACTTAGACCAGGAAGATTTGATAGACAAATAGTTGTAGGGGCACCAGATGTAAAAGGTAGAGAAGCAATATTTAAAGTTCATGCTAAGAATAAACCTTTAGCAGATGATGTAAAAATAGAAGTATTAGCAAGAAGAACACCTGGATTTACTCCAGCTGATATAGAGAACTTAATGAATGAGGCAGCTATACTTACTGCTAGAAAAAGAGAAAAGAAAATTCATATGGAAACTATAGAAGAAGCTATAACAAAAGTTATAGCAGGTGTAGCTAAAAAATCTAGAGTTATAAGTGAACCAGAAAGAAAGCTTACTGCATATCATGAAGCGGGGCATGCGGTTTGTGCTCATGTTCTACCTCATGTAAGCCCAGTACACCAAGTTACAATAGTTCCAAGAGGAAGAGCTGGAGGATTTACTATGCAACTTCCTGTTGAAGATAAATTCTATGCAACTAAAAATGAAATGAAAGAAAATATAGTTGTATTACTTGGTGGTAGAGTAGCTGAGGAGTTGACTTTAGATGATATATCTACAGGAGCGTCAAATGACTTAGAAAGAGTTTCAGCAACTGCTAGAAATATGGTTACTAAATATGGTATGAGTTCAAAATTAGGTCCTATGACATTTGGAGATTCTGAAGATGAAGTATTCTTAGGAAATAGTTTTGCAAGTAAGAAGAATTATTCTGAAGAAGTAGCTTATGAGATAGATAAGGAAATAAGTAGAATAGTTGATGAATCATATAAGCAAACTAAAAAGATATTACAAGATAATATGGATAGATTACAATATGTAGCTAAAGCATTATTAGTATATGAAACTTTAGATGCAGATCAATTCTTAAAAGCATTTAATAAAGAGTTACCATTAGAAGTTTTAGAAACTGAAAAAAGTAATCAAACAAATAATATTGAAGTTGTAGAAAAGAAAGAATCTTTTCAAGAAAAAATAGATATAGATGAAAAAAAATAATAAAAAAGAGCCTTTGAAGGCTCTTTTTTATATATACATGGATTATATAAAAACATAGATAGTTCATATATAAATAACATTAAGTATATAATAAATTTAAAAATATATATTATTAAGAATGTATTTTGCTATATAGGTATATGAATTAAAGAGTATATATTAACTTAAATAAATATAATGTATAATTGGTTATTATAATAATTACGAATGTTGAATAGAGGTAGAATATGAGAGGTAAAATAATAGAAGTTATACTTGATATTAAAAATGATTTTATTTCAGGAGAAGAGTTATCTAAAGGGTTAGGAATATCTAGAACTGCAATATGTAAGTATATGAAAACTTTAAAAGAAGAAGGGTATAATATTGAATATGTAAATAGAAAAGGATATAGATTAATAGAGGATCCAAAGGATTTATTAACATATCAAAATATTTCTCATAAACTAAATACTAAAATTATAGGTAATAACATAATTCATTTTGAAACTATAGATTCTACTAATAATTATGCTAAAAAAGTAGCACTGCAGAAGCCAGAAGGAACTGTGATTATTAGTGAGGAGCAAACAAAGGGAAAAGGAAGAGTAGGTAGGCAGTGGCATTCTAAATCTAAAGATGGTATTTGGATGAGTATTATATTAAAACCAGATATGATACCTCAAAAAGCCACTTTTATAACTTCAATAGCTGGTGCGAGTATAGCTAAAGCTTTAAATGATTTAGGAGTAAAAACAACTATAAAATGGCCAAATGATATAATAATAAATAATAAAAAAGTAGCAGGTATTCTTACTGAATTGTCAGCAGAAATCGAGAAAATAAATTATATTGTCTTAGGAATAGGCATAAATGTTAAAACTATGGAGTTTTCCCAGGAAATATCTGAAATTGCGACTTCTTTATATAAGGAAGGGCACAAAATATCTAGAGTAGATGTAATAAGAAAGATATTAAAAGAATTTGAAATTCTATACTTACAGTATATAAACAAAGATTCAAAGGGAGAAACATTAGATATATGTAGACAGTATTCTGCTATTATAGAAAAAGATGTGTATTTAATTAAAGGTGAAGAAAAAGAATTAGTTAGATGTTTAGATATAAATCAAGAGGGTAATTTAATTGTACGAACTAAAAATAATATAAAAAGAGAAATTATATCGGGAGAAGTATCAATAAGAGGTATTAAAGGATATGTATAATATACTAGATGTTAAGGGTATAAATTAGGATAATTTTAAGATAAAAAAGGATTAACTGTGTGTACAGTTGTTATATGTGAAAAGAGAGCTGTTTGTAGAGTTGATGTTAGAGAGGAATAGGTATAATAGAAACTGATTTATTAGATTTTATAAATATCATTTAAAAAGTACATGAAGTAGTTTTATCAAGTGTATCTGTTTTTTGGTTAGGATATTTAGTCATAGAGGTTGTAGAAAAAAGCATAATAAGTGCGATAAAAAATGTGGATTCTATCGAAGAAATACATTTATATAAAGATATAGCTCGTAATCAAGAATTATTGACAATGTAAATTACTATTGATACAATTGTCTTGTTATAGCAGGTATCTAATTTTTTAGAGCTTGACTTTACTATAGCAAAAAATAAGATTTAGAAGTCCGGCATCTTTTATGAGCTGGAACGGGGGTGTATTTTTATGATGAATTTAGAGTCATCGAAAGTAGAAGTAATAAATCCATCAGAGGCAGAAGTAGTAATGGATTCACCAGAGGTTTTAAGAGTTAAATCGAAGCCTATAAAAAAGATTGACGTTAGAAAAATGGCAATAATAGGAGTATTAGCGGCAATTTCTATTATGTTATCTATGACTCCTTTAGGATTTATTCCTATAGGACCAACTAATGCGACTATAATGCATATACCTGTAATTATAGGTGCAATATTAGAAGGACCAGTAGTTGGAATTGTAGTAGGTTTTATATTTGGAGCTTCTAGCTTAATAAGAAATCTTACTATGCCTACAATAACTTCTTTTGCGTTTATAAATCCATTGGTATCTGTATTACCAAGGATACTTATAGGTGTAGTAGCTTATTATGTTTATAAACTAATTATGAAAATAAGTAAGAATGCTTTTGTATCTGGATGGATAACAGGAGTTATAGGGTCTTTAGTTAACACAATAGGTGTACTAGGGATGATATATATATTATATGGAGCTAGGTATGTTGAAGCCTTAGGAAAGAGTGCGGCAACAGCTAAAACAGTAATATTAACACTAATAGCAACAAACGGAATACCAGAAGCTATTGTTGGAGGCTTTGTTGTATCAGCTGTTTGTATAATTTTTAATAAAAGGAAAAAATAGAAGGAAGGTTAATAATATATGCTTTTAGTATTCGACGTTGGAAATACCAATATGGTTTTGGGGCTATATGAAGGTAAAGAGCTTATAAAATATTGGAGAATAAACACTGATAAAGAGAAGACATCTGATGAATATGGGATTTTAATAAGTAACTTATTCCAATATGAAAAAATAGATATGGGATGTATAGAAGATGTTATAATATCATCTGTAGTTCCGAGTGTTATGCATTCTCTTGAAAACTTTTGTATAAAATACTGCAAAAAACAACCTAAAGTTGTAGGACCTGGTATAAAAACTGGATTAAATATAAAATATGACAATCCTAAACAAGTGGGAGCTGACAGAATAGTAAATGCTGTTGCATGTGTTGAAAAGTATGGAACACCTGTTATAGTAGTTGATTTTGGAACAGCTACTACATTCTGCGCTATAACAAATAATGCAGAATATTTAGGTGGAACTATAGCACCAGGTATAAAAATATCTAGTGAAGCATTATTCCAAAGAGCTTCTAAATTACCTAGAGTTGAATTGACTAAGCCAGGAACAGTTGTATGTAAAAATACTGTATCTGCTATGCAAGCGGGTATAATATACGGATATGTAGGATTAGTTGAAAAAATAATAGATATGATGAAAAAAGAGTTAAATCAAGAGGGCGTTAAGGTTATAGCTACAGGTGGATTATCTACTTTAATTGCTTCAGAAACTAAAAGTATAGATTATGTAGATAGATTTTTAACACTAGATGGTTTAAGAATTTTACACGAAAAGAACAAAGAATAGTATAGGGGAATTGGGTAATATAAACCCAATTCCTTTTTAATATTAATAAATTTTAAATTTAAGAGGAGGAAAAAATGAAAATAGGAAATTTAAATTTAGATAATAAAGTATTCTTATCGCCTATGGCTGGAGTAACAGATCTTCCATTTAGATTAATTTGTAAGGAACAAAATTGTGGAATGTTATATACAGAAATGGTTAATGCAAAAGCTTTATGTTATGATGACCAAAATACTAAAAAGATGTTAAAAATAGAAAAAGAAGAACATCCTGTCGCAATACAAATATTTGGATCAGATCCAGAATATATGGGTGGGGCTGCAAAAATATTAAACTCATATCCTAATGAAATATTAGATATTAATATGGGATGCCCTGCACCTAAGGTTGTAAAAAATGGAGATGGTTCAGCTCTTTTAAAAAATCCTGAATTAGCAGAAAAAGTTTTAAGAGCGGTAGTAGAAAATTCTGAAAAGCCAGTTACTCTTAAAATAAGAAAAGGCTGGGATGATACTTGTATAAATGCTGTTGAAATTGCTAAAATGGCAGAAGATTGTGGAATAAGTGCAATAGCTGTTCATGGTAGAACTAGAGAGCAATATTATTCTGGAAAAGCAGACTGGGATATAATAAGAGAAGTTAAAGAGAATGTAAGTATACCTGTTATAGGTAATGGAGATGTTTTTGAAGTAGAAGATGCAATAAATATGTTAAATAAAACTAATTGTGATGCTATAATGATAGGAAGAGGAGCTCAAGGAAATCCTTGGATATTTAAAAGAATAAATCATTATATGCAAACTGGCGAAATATTACCAGAACCTACATTAGAAGAGAAAATAGATACAGCTATGAAACATTTAAAATTGGCTGTTCAAGAACATGGAGAATATGTAGCTGTAAGAGAAATGAGAAAACATATTGCATGGTATTTAAAAGGTCTTAGAAACTCGGCTAGAGTTAGAGATGAAATAAACAAAATTGAAAGCTATGAAGAGGTAGTAAACAAGCTTAAAGACTATATGCAAGACTGCTTGACATTAGAATAATAGTAATCTATAATATAGCGCATAAATTAAAACAAAATCTGTAATAATCTAAATAAACTTTGGGAGCAATCCCAAATACATAGTGAAGGAGTTGTAGGGGTTATGGAAGATAAAAAGGAAATACTTTTAACTCAAGAAGGATATCAAAAATTAGAAGATGAATTAGAAATATTAAAAACAGTAAGAAGAAGAGAAGTTGCTGATAGAATAAAAGTTGCTATATCTTTTGGAGACATCTCAGAAAATGCTGAATATGATGAAGCTAAAAATGAGCAAGCTCAAGTTGAAGAAAGAATAATAAAGTTAGAATCGATGATAAGAAGAGCTGTTATAATAGATGAAAGCAAAATAGATTCAAATGTTGTAACAATAGGTTCAATAGTTAAGGTAAATGATATAGATTTTGAAGAAGAGGTTGAATACACTATAGTTGGTTCAGCGGAAGCAGATCCATATGAAGGAAAAATATCAAATGAATCTCCAGTAGGAAAAGCCTTATTAGGTAGAACTATAGGAGATATAGTAGATGTTCAAGTTCCAGATGGAGTAGCTAAATTTGAAATATTAGAAATAAGAAGATAATAAAATTAGGAGGCAAGGCCATGAATAACGATCAAATGAATAATGATCAACTTCAAGAAGATCTTACAGAAGTACTTAGAGTAAGAAGAGATAAATTAGCTAAATTACAAGAAATGGGAAGAGATCCTTTTAAAGTTAGTAGATATGATAGAACTAGTAATTCTACAGAGATAAAAGGAAACTTTGAAGAGTTTGAAGGTAAAATAGTAAAAATAGCTGGGCGTATAATGAGTAAAAGAATCCAAGGTAAAGCTGGATTCATAGATATACAAGATCAAAATGGAAGAATTCAATGTTATGTTAGATTAGATAGAATAGGTGAAGAAGAATATTCTATATTCTCTACATATGATATAGGAGATATAATAGGTGTTGAAGGTGAAGTATTCAAGACTAAAAAAGAAGAAATATCTGTAAAGGCTAATGAAGTAGTTTTATTATCTAAATCACTTCAAGTTTTACCAGAAAAATATCATGGATTAAAAGACCAAGATTTAAGATATAGACAAAGATATGTAGACTTAATAGTTAATCCAGAAGTTAAGGATGCATTCTTAACAAGAACTAAAGCATTAAAAGCATTAAGATCTTACTTAGATGAAAGAGGATTCTTAGAAGTTGAGACTCCTATATTAAATACAATAGCTGGTGGAGCAAATGCTAGACCATTCGTTACACATCATAATACATTAGATATACCTATGTATATGAGAATAGCTAATGAATTATACTTAAAGAGACTTATAGTTGGTGGATTTGATAAAGTATATGAAATGGGTAGAATGTTCAGAAATGAAGGTATGTCTATAAAGCATAACCCAGAGTATACTGCAATAGAATTATACCAAGCTTACGCAGATTATACAGATATGATGGAAATAACTGAAAATGTTATAGCTCATATGGCTGAGGCTGCTACAGGAAGCATGAAAATAAACTACCAAGGAACAGAAATAGATTTTACACCTCCATGGAGAAGAATGACTATGGAAGAGTGTGTTAAGGAATATACTGGTGTAGATTTCTCTACTATAAACACAGATGAAGAAGCTTTAGCAATAGCTAAAGAAAAAGGAATAGAAATAACTCCTGGAATGAGAAGAGGAGAGGTTATAAATGCATTCTTCGAAGAATTTGGTGAAGATAAGTTAATCCAACCTACATTTATAACGCATCATCCGGTTGAGGTATCACCTCTTGCAAAGAGAAATGTAGAAGACCCAAGAAAAACAGATAGATTTGAAGCTTTCGCAAATAGATGGGAATTAGCTAATGCATTCTCTGAGTTAAATGATCCAATAGATCAAAAAGGAAGATTTATGGATCAATTAAGAAAGAAAGAATTAGGTGATGATGAAGCTTGTGATATGGATGAAGACTTCATAAACGCTTTAGAAGTAGGTTTACCTCCTACAGGTGGTCTTGGAATAGGTATAGATAGAGTTATGATGTTATTAACTAACTCTCCATCTATAAGAGACGTTATATTATTCCCTACAATGAAGCCTATAGACAATAATCAAAATAAAATAGAAGAATAATATTTATATAAAAAGGATTGTGTATGATTTGTAATCAATGCACAATCCTTTTTTATATAAATATAAGTATATAATTTAAAAACTGTAATTAATAATATTAAAAATTATAGAGTATTATGATTTATGTATAATATAGAAAATGCAAATATAATATTTAGTTTTAGATGTATTTAATTGTTATATTTGTATTTGGATATTTAAGGAATTATATTAAAAATTAAATATAATTTAAGTTGTTAAAAATAGTATATTGGGATTTTATAATATTGGATTTGTTACAGATATGATTTTTTTGTTATAAGTATAAAATAATAAATCAATTTAATTAGATAAGCTGTAAAAGTTTAATTGAAAAATAAAGCTATTTTGAGTATGAAATTTAAGTTTAAGATGAAAAATATAAACATTAAACTTCAGTAAAGTATATAAAAAAATGTAAATAAAGTAATTTTGGTGAAAAAAATAAAAGTAAAGTATAGCATTATAGAATTATAAAACGAAATTTTTATAAAGGAAATAGGTATAATCTTTAAGAATATTAACTAAAATATTAAAATGGGGGTAAGGGACTATGAGTCAAATGATTAATTGGGTATGTTTAATAAGTGTGGTTTTATTGGTGTTAGATGTTATGATTTATTTTTGTAATGATGCTATAAAAATTTATAATAAGTCAACGAGGGTAAAAGCTAGATATGTTGGAAAAACAAGAACTTATGTATATGAAGATAAAATTGCAAAATAAAAATATAAAAAAATTTAAAAAAAGTATTGACGATATAAAAATGATATGGTATAGTTATACTTGTCCTTAAGGAAAGGGCAAAACAAATGAAAAAAACTTAAAAATAAGTTGACAAAGAAAAGTAACTTTGGTAAACTTAAGTAGTTGTAATAAGAACTTTGAAAATTAAACAGTAGGTTAATTTATAGAATTGAAACTAAACA
>DHKFR23503__coassemble_819_pt1 | contig 19196 bp, 22 predicted proteins | sample DHKFR23503__metabat2_high_PE_003 | metagenome-assembled genome bin DHKFR23503
TTTAGTTTCAATTCTATAAATTAACCTACTGTTTAATTTTCAAAGTTCTTTTTTTCGTCCTATCTCTTGGACACTTATTACTATATCATCACTTTTTTATATGGTCAATACTTTTTTTAAATTTTTTCTATTTTTTTTAATTTTTTCTTAATTAGCTATACTTATACTTTTTTTAATACACATATTATACTCAATTTGTGAAAAAATATAATAAGACTATAATATTATTAATAAGGAGATGATATTTTGTCAAACTTTAATACTTTAAAAAATTTATATGAAGATGGATATAGATGTATTTATTATGATAAATTAGAAAATAACCATACTATTTATTTAAAAAACTTTGATAGCGAAAACTCTAAAGTAGTAGAGTTAATAGATGAAAATGAATTTTCTCAATTTCAAGATTATATTAATGATTTAAAAGTCCTTAATTAAATAAATTGTTTAATATAAAATTATTATATATTTTTATGATTAAATATTCTTATTATTTTATTATTTGATGTAATTCAATTTCTATAAAAAAATGCATTGGAAAAATTCCAATGCATTTTTCATTTTATTTAGTTGTAACTATTTTTTTTATTAATTGCAAAAGTTCTTCTCTATTTAATTCTATCTGTTTATTCTTCTTATCTTTATATTCTTGAAAGTTAACAACTTTTGAAATATATTTACTCATAAAATCACTTCCTATTTAACAATTATTAACTTCTTCCTATATCCTTAATTCTATAAAGTAATCGCATTTCCTTTTATTTTTAAAGTTATTTTGTTATATATGTTCATATTTTTTCCTTATAAATTTTTTTATAAAAATTTTTTTAATTTTATATTTTATATTTTCTTATTTACTTATTTGCTCTTTAATCCATTTCAAAGCAACATCTAATTGTTTTTCTTCGTCTTTTTCCTCTATAGTTGGATTTATACCTTTACCATTTATATATTCTCCACTTGGAGTAAAGTATTGCGCTGTTGTTAACTTATAACCCGTTCCATCCTTTAACTCTCTAACACTTTGAACTAAACCTTTACCAAAAGTAGTTGTTCCCACAGATATACCTACTTTATTATCTATAATAGCTCCAGTAAGTATTTCTGATGCTGATGCACTTCCTTCATTAGTTAATACTGCTATAGGTAAACCTAGCTTTTCTTTATCTGATTTTAGGTATTCAGTATTACCCTTATTATCTTTTGTATAAACTATAGTGCCTTCTCCTATTAAGCTATCTGCTATATCTTTACATACATTTAATAATCCTCCAGGATTATCCCTTAAATCTATAACAAGACCTTTTATGTTACTTTCTTTTAATGTATTTAATGTATTTTCAAACTCTTTATTTGTATGTTCACTAAATGATGTTATTTTTATGTACCCTATATTATTATCTAATACTTTTCCTTCTACTGTTTTAGATACTATTTCATCTCTTTTTACCTTAACATCTAATATTTGCTCGCCTCTTTTTATAGTTAGTTCTACTTCTGTTCCTTTTTTACCTTTAATCATAGTAATAGCTTCATCTGAATTTTTAGCCGATACAACTTTGCCATCAACTTTTAATATCTTATCCCCTGCCTTTATTCCACTCTTTTCTGCAGGAGATCCCTCTATAGGTGCAATTATAGTTATATGATCATCATCCGATGTCGGACTTATATACACACCTATTCCTACAAATGAACCACTCGTTTGCTCCTTTAATTTTTCAAATTCTGTCTTAGTATAATACTGAGAATATGGATCATCTAATCCAGAAAACATTCCTTTTATTGCTCCATCAACTAGTTTATCATCCGATGCCTCTTGATAAAAATCATCTTTAACTAATTCTTCTAATGCAATCATCTTATTATACTTCTTATATGCTTCATAGGTTTCTTTAGGAATTACCACTTTCCCACCTAATGCTATGTTTAATGTAGAAGTAATCATGAAAGTAATTACAACTAGCAACACACCGTATATTATAGCTTTTTTCTTAGATATCATTAAATTGCATCTCCTTTACTTAATACTCTGTATATTATATTACAAGCTATTTTTTTTATTACTATTATCATTTAATAGTTTTGATTTATCCTAATATAATAGATTATATATAAATGATAATAAATATTATACCATACAAAAAAGGTATAACTTTTTATTTACAAATAACAGATTCCATTTTTAATTAAAATAGTTATTTTTATTTAAATTATATGATTTATAGGAGCTATGCATATAGTAAAAATAATATATAATCGGCCTGAAAATCTTATTCAGACCGATTATATATATCTCTTTATTATTTATTTCTATTTTCTTCTTTGTCTGTATTGTCATTAGAAGAATTTCTATATCTATCTAAATTCTCATTAACTAACTTATCTATTTCTTTCATACTTTTACCTGTAAGTATCTCTAATCCCTCTTCTATACTCTTTATTGCATATATATTAAATTTACCTTCTTTTATTGCCTCAACTACTTCATCTTTAAGAAGAAGATTTTTAACATTTTGTATAGGCATCATAACCCCTTGATTACCAGTAAACCCTTTTATTTTGCATACATCAAAGAAACCTTCTATTTTTTCATTTATACCACCTATCGGTTGTATTTCACCCTTTTGACTTACAGAACCTGTTACAGCTATATATTGTTTTATTGGTATATTCGCTATACTAGATATAATAGCGTATAATTCTGTACTAGATGCACTATCACCATCCACCCCACTATAATTTTGTTCAAATGTTATAGATGTAGTTATAGACAATGGTTTTTCTTTTCCATATCTTGAACCTAAATATCCACTTAAAATTAAAACTCCTTTATCATGTATACTACCACTTTGTTTTATTTCTCTTTCTATATTTATAACTCCACTTCTACCATTATATGTTGAGGCTGTTATTTTAGATGGCTTTCCAAATGAATATTCTCCTGTTCCCATTACAGCTAGTCCATTTATTTGACCAACCTTTTCACCATCTATATCTATTAAAAGAGTTCCATCTTTAAACATCTCATTTAGTTTCTCTTCATATTTATTGTTTCTGTATCTTTTTTGTTCTATAGCATTTTTTACATCTATACCTGTTATATATTCTTGATTCTCATCACTTATTGCATCAGCCTCATATATTATATCTAATATTTTATTAAATCTTGCCGTAAGTTTATCTTTACTATCACTTACCCTAGTACTATATTCAATTAATTTTTCTACAGCTTCTTTAGTAAAATGCTTTAAATTTTCTTCTTCACACTTACTAGCTATTAATTGAGTTGTTTTATATATATTTTCTTGATTTTTATCTATTTCTATATCAAAATCTGCCATTATCTTAAATAAATTTCTAAAATCTTCTTCATATGCATAAAGCATACTATATAAATAGTTGTCTCCAATTAATATAATTTTTATATCTAATTCTATAGGTTCTGGCTTTAATGTAGATGTTACCAAATATCCAAATTGCTTATTTAATGATTCAATCGATATAGTTCCTGTCTTTAAAGCTCTTTTTAAACAATCCCAAGAAAATGGGTTTGATAGTAAATCTTTTACATTTAGTATTAAGTATCCACCATTAGCTTTATGTAAAGCCCCTGGCTTTATTTCCATAAAGCTCGTTGTCAAAGCTCCTATTTCATTTTTGTATTCTATACACCCAACTAGATTATAATATGTAGGATTACTTTCTGATATAATCTTACATTGATTACATTCACTATTATCTATAAATAAATTAACTTTATATCTATTAAAAAATTTATCTTGATTTTTTGTAGACATAATACCTAACATTGCCATAGGATTTTGTCTGTTATCTCCATCTTCTTCTTTGAATTTATCTATATTTGTTACTATATCTATACATAAATCATCTATATATTTTTTTATCTTTTCATCATTTCCATATTTATTAATTAAGTATTGTTCATAAAAACTAACAAGACTCTTACCTACAGTTTTATCTAACTCTTTTAATTTATTCTTATATACTTCTTCACACATTTTTATCTTATCTATGTAATCTTTACTATCTTGATTTAATTTAAGTCCTTCTTCTCGTATTGTTTGGACTTCGATTGCTGTAAGATTTCCTAGCTCACTTTCTTGCATAAGTTCTCCATTTTCTTTTATAGGAATACTCATTAAACCTTTATCTGTAGCTTGAAATTTAAATCCTCTAGGTCTTGCAAATTCATTTAGCTCTTTTATTATATTTTCTATATTAGTTTCTAATTCACTCATCAATATTCTACTGTGATATTCATATTCTTTTGAGTTAAATATCTTTGTAACTTCATTTTTTAATTTATCTATAATATCTTCTATATCTTTTTTAAATACTTTTCCTTCTCCAGGTTTAAAAGACAATGATACCGGTTCATTTGCATTTTTAAAGTTATTTACATATACCCAATCTTTTAAATTGCTATTAGATTTTAAATTTTTTTTAATCAAATTATAAGTATAACGTGTTCTTCCTACTCCACTAGCTCCTGCTACATATATGTTATATCCCTTTTGTTTCATTTTTAGGCCAAATTCTATAGCTTGAACAGCCCTATTTTGACCTATTATATCTTTTACAGGTGTTATTTCTTTTGTTGTTTTAAAATCTAAATTTTCTAAAACATCTTTACATTTTAAATCTTCTATACTAACTTTATATTTATCTATATTTAACATTTATTCACCTCTAAGTATTATTTTAATTTCTATTTTTCCCTACTTTTTTATAAATAATTATTAAATATAAATATTTATTTAACTCAATTAAAAATAAGTGCCACTTAATGATTAAAACCTATTAAATAGCACTCTAATTTATTTACTAATTATTGTTTATGAACATATCCATATCATATATTCCATTATCTTTTTCTAAAATATATTGTGCAGCTTTTATAGCACCTTGAGCAAAAACTTTTTTTGATAAAGCCGTATGCTTTATTTCTATAATTTCATCAAGACCTGCAAATATAACTGTATGCTCTCCTGGTATTGTTCCTCCACGAATCGCATGTATTCCTATTTCTTTTTCTTTTCTTTTCGAATCATTTCCATATCTTCCATAATTAAATTCCATCGAATTATCTAGTTCTTTATTGATAGCATTAGCTATCATTTTTGCAGTTCCACTAGGAGCGTCTACTTTCTTATTATGATGTTTTTCTATTATTTCTATATCTGTCATATTTCCTAATATATTAGTTGCTTGTTTTGATAAATTTATTAACACATTCACACCTAATGATGTATTTGATGACATAAATATCCTTGTGAATTTAGATGCTTCTTTTATTTTAAGTTCTTGTTCTTCGCTAAATCCAGTAGTTGCTATTACAATAGCAATATTATTATTTATTGAATATTCAAGTAATCCATCTAAATTAGATGGCTGTGAAAAATCTATTATAACATCACACTTTTCTTTTATTGATAATGGTGATTCATATACTGGATAATTATTGTTATATAAATTTATATTTTTATCTATTCCTGCAACTATTTTCATATCATCCATTTCATCTATAATGTTAGTTAAAGCTCTTCCCATTGATCCATTGCAACCACTAATAACTACATTTATCACATTATCACCTCTTTTATTTTAAATTATTCTACTTCAATACCATACTTTATCATATTACTACGTAATATTTCTAAGTTTTGTTTACTTATATCTGTTAATGGAAGTCTAAGATCTCCTGCTTCCATTCCCATCAAATTCATAGCAGCCTTAACTGGTATTGGATTAACTTCTATAAATAACGAACTTACTAATTCATTTACACTTAATTGTAACTTTCTCGATTCTACAACATCTCCTGATAAATATTTTTCTACTATATCATGAGTCTCTTTAGGCAATACATTAGCTAAAACAGATATGACACCACTTCCACCAAGAGATAATATCGGAACTATTTGATCATCATTTCCACTGTATATAGAAAAATCTTCTCCACATAATCTAGCTATTTCAGCTACTTGGCTTATATCTCCACTTGCTTCTTTTATCCCTACTATATTTTCAATCTTAGAAAGTATTTCTACTGTACTTGGTTTTATATTAACACCTGTTCTTCCAGGTACATTATAAAGTATTATTGGCACATCAACACTATTAGCTATAGCTGTGTAATGTTTTACTAGTCCATCTTGAGTAGATTTATTATAATATGGTGTTACTATTAATAAACCATCTACTCCTACTTCTTGGCAATATTTACTTAATTCTATTGAATATGCAGTATTATTACTTCCACTACCTGCTATAACAGGTATCCTTTTATTAACTTTATCTACTACAAATTTTATAGTTATTTTTCTTTCTTCATCTGTCATAGTTGCAGATTCTCCAGTTGTTCCACATACTATTATTGAGTCTGTCTTATTGTCTATATGCCACTCTATCAATTCTTCCATTTTTTCATAATTTACTTTACCATTTTTAAAAGGTGTGACAAGTGCTACTCCAGATCCTTCAAATAATCTTTTCATACTAAAATCCCCCTTATTTTAGCTTTTTTATTAATAACTCAGCTATTTGAACAGCATTTGTTGCGGCACCTTTTCTTATGTTATCTGCTACAACCCACATATTTATTCCATTTTCAACACTGTAATCTCTTCTTATTCTTCCAACATAAACTTCATCTTTACCTTCTATATCTATAGGCATAGGATAAACATTATTTTTAACATCATCAATTATATTAACTCCTTCAGTTTCTTGAAGTAATTTATATATTTGATCCATTTCAAAAGTATTTTCAAATTCTAAGTTAATGCATACACTATGTCCATATTTAACTGGGACTCTAACAGTAGTAGCTGTTATTCTTATATCTTCATCATTTAATATTTTCTTAGTTTCATTAATCATTTTCATTTCTTCTTTTGTATAACCATTATCTAAAAATTCATCTATATGAGGAAGGCAATTATATGCTATTTGATGTGGATATTTTTTATTTTCTTCACCATTAATTCCATTTTCTAAGTCTTTTATACCACCTACTCCAGAGCCTGATACCGCTTGATAAGTAGAGTAAACTATTCTTTTTATTTTTAACTCTTTGTGAAGTTTTACTAATGGAACTACTGATTGAATAGTAGAGCAATTTGGATTTGCTATTATACCATTATTCCAATCTATATCTTTAGGATTTACTTCTGGAACTACCAATGGTATATCTTTTTCCATTCTCCAAGCACTGCTATTATCAACTACTATAACTCCATTATCTCTAGCTATAGGAGCAAATTTCTTACTTACATCTCCTCCAGCTGAAAATAGTGCTATATCTATATCTCTATTGAATGAATCTTCTGTTAATGCTTCTACTTTATACTCTTGACCTCTAAAAATTAATATCTTTCCTGCAGATTTTTCAGACGAAAAAAGATATAAATTTTTTATAGGAAAATTTCTTTCCTCTAATACCTTTAAAAATGTCCTTCCAACCATTCCTGTTGCACCTACTATAGCTAAGTTTACTTCATGCATTTTTTATCCCCCTAATAATTTTAATTCTTATTATTAAAAATATAAAATTTCATTATTATATTTTTTCTACATATTATAGATTAAACTCACTCCCTAATAATTCTATAAATCTTTGTTTATATTTATTATCAACTATAAAAGATATACTTAATTCAGATGTAAATACTTGTTTAAACTCAATATTATCTTTTTTTAATATATTGAATATTTTATTTATAACATTATAGTTAATATCTTTGCTAACAACCGATATTGTGCTTACATCTAAATCTTTACAAACTTCCACACAGTTTATTTTTAGTTTTATTTCTTCCATAGCTTTATCTACACAACCTAAGTCTCCTTTACTTACAATAAAAGAAAGGTTACTATATTCATCATCAGAAGCTACTTCATTTATCATTTTTATTTCTAGATTATTATTAGATAATATTTCTAATATTGTAGATGTGTCATTAGACTTCGATAAAATATTTTTTATAGTTAATATAGAAGTGTTATCATCTATAGCGATTCCTGTTATAGGTTTATAATTTATCGTATTTTTATTTTCTGTTATATAAGTTCCCTTAGTATCTTTGCTACTTGAAGTTACATATATTAAAACATTTTTTCTATAACCTGTTTCTACTGAAGTAGTTTCCATTACACCAGCACCTAACCTTGCCATTTCTATCATCTCTTTATAACTTATATAATCTAACTTTTTTGCATTTGGATAGAATTTAGGATCAACAGGATATATTCCTTCTACATCAGTGTATATAATACATTTACATCCAAGTGCTGCAGCTAATGAAACAGCAGTAGTATCTGAACCACCTCTTCCCAATGTTGTTATATCTCCATCTTCATTTATCCCTTGAAATCCTGCTATAATAACAATTTTTCCTTGTTCTAGATTTTCTTTTATTCTATCTGTATCAATGTCATCTATCTCACTTTTAGTATGAATTCCTTTTGTCTTTATACCTACTTGATATCCTGTAAAAGATATTGCATCATATCCTAAAGACTTAATTGCAATAGCTAATAAAGATATTGATATTTGTTCTCCTGTTGATAAAAGTACATCAAATTCTCTTTTATCAGGATTACTAGATATTTCTTTAGCTAAATCAACAAGCTTATTTGTTGTTTTCCCCATTGCAGAAACCACAACTACTACATCATTTCCTTTTTCTTTTTCTAGTATTATTTTTTTTGCAACGGATTTTATTTTTTCAATACTTCCTATTGATGTCCCACCATATTTATGAATTATAGTACTCAAAATAACACCCCTTTTTTCATGATAATATATGCTATGTTAAATTATTAATATTGGTTATTGTTTTTTCAGCATTTATTATTGAAAAAACTGCTTTTTACAATAAAACTTATCTATTAAAATAATAGAGTCGATTTTTATTATAAAATCAACTCTATTACTTTATTATATTAATTTTCATCTACTGATGTGTTCAATTCTATTGTATCAGGTAATTCATTTAAATTTGTTTCAACTACTATGTATGGATATGATTCTTCTTTATCCTTGTATACTACTTTTACTCTCATTATATTTTTATCATCTTGCTTTACAATATCTATTTTATCCATTTCTATACCATGATTCTTATCATTACCTCTAGTTACAACTACATAAATTTTATTCTCCAATTTAACAGCTAATGACCTTTCTTCATTTACATATTTATCCATCATATCTAGTATTTTTTCTGGTATAGCCTCTCTTTGTAAAATAGTATAGTCAACTGGCTTTGACTGCTCCATGAACATGTTAGGTATAACTATAAATCCACCAATTATCAATATCATAACTATAGCTCCATATATTACACCTTTAATATTAAAATTTACTTTATTCATTTATATCACCCCCATATTTAAATATATGAAGCATGTATAATTCTTAGAAGAATATAATAAAAAAGCTATGAAATTTCATAGCTTTTTTATTATAAATCTTCATTTTTAATTATATAACTATTTGCAGTAAACTCTGTACCTTGCCTATATTCACCTATATATAAGGTACTCTTACTAGTTTTATCTACAACTATTATATTTTCTGTGTAATTATTTCTACTATCTGATATATTTGATTTGTAATCCATCCAAGCACTTGCTAATATATATATCTTGTTATCTATGACCCTAAAGTCTGATATGTTAATCTCTTTATTTAATTTATTTATACTATATTTTTCATTATTAAATATTAATTTTTCACTATTTAAATTTATAGAAGTAAGATTTAAATTCACTTTATCTTTTTCAACTGAATAAGTTAATAAATTTAACATCTCCCCTTCAATATCTAATAGATATTGATCTAAAGGTAAATTTAAATTTATTTTATTGTTTATATAATCAAATTTATTATTTTCTATATCATAATAAGCTAAATAGTAAATATTTTTTGATTGTTCTTTATTCTTCATAAAGAAATATATTCTATTATCAACCGTAAATGAATTATAATTAACCACTCTATACTTAGTATCTTTATCTATCTTCATATTTATTTTATTAACAGACTTTACTTCTTTAGTGTTAAAATCTACTTTAGATATTTGTATGTAATCTTCTAACTCTTCTTTTTCACCTTTTTTTATGTCTGGTATATTTTCTTGTTCACCAATTAAAGCAATATATACATTATCCTTATATTTAGTTACTAATGGAATATAATTAATATTGCTTTGAGATTTAAAACTACTTGGTATTTCTATTTCAAATTCTACTATTTCATCTGTTTTTATATTTTTTTCCTTAATCGTAGTTAATAATTTAACGTCTGATTCAGTATGCAAATCATTTATATAATCTATATATCCTACACTGTTTTCATCAGAATATATACGATTTATATCATATATACTATATATAAATAAATCCCTATTTACATTTAAAATTTTAGAATATTTATATATCTCAGGATTTTGCTTTACATTTTTATTAAATTCATAATTGTCTTTACTTAATATTAAATTATTTTTAGAATATATTCCTCTATTATCCTGACTAAACACTACCACATCTCCTAAGCTTGATTGCTTACCTACTATGTTTTTTAATTTGTATTTAGGTTGAGATACTATCATAGCTCCAGTCAAAATTACTATAGAAGATAAAGATATTCCTAAAGTTATTATCGATAATTTTTTACTCATATTTTACCCCCTATAAACTAACCCTTTTATTTAATAAATTTATTGATACTAATATAGATACTATAAACATTAATATATAATATAATAAATGCGCTTTTAGTAATATATCTGAATAAATGCAGTATGAAACAGTAACATATATATATATTCCTATTGATGCTGCTACATATATACTACCTAAAACAACACCTATTTTTCTAAAACTTCTTTCTATTATAACTCCAGTAAATAATACTGTAACTGCTAGTATTACACCTAAAATATCTACCATCATAAAATCTATTGGTTGATTAAATACTAGATTTGAAATCATATTTTGTTGTACTAACATAGTTTTAAATACATTTAAAAATCCTTCTGTATTCACATTTAATATTATCTTTATAATAACTAAATCTATAAACCAAAATAAAAATTGAGATGCTATTATACCAAATATCATCATTATTACAGTTAAAAACTTTGATATGTATATATTAAATCTCTTTTGAGGAAGCATCAGTAATGTAGCTATGGTTTTACTTTTTGAAAAGTAATCCCTATACCAAATAACTAAAGAGTATAAAAGGCATAATAAGACAGCAAATGCCATAGCCATCTTAGTCATTGAACCTAAATCTCCTACTATATAAGTATTTATGTACTCCAAACCTTCAGAACTTTTTAATGTATGCATAGTGATTGGATTCCCCTCATTGTCAATCATCCTCTTCACTCTAAAAAATATATTATATAAAGTCGCTCCAATATTTGAGGCAAATAATACTCCTATTAATGTAAAGTATATTTTGTATATGCGCTTAAACTCCATATCATATAAAGTTAATATATTATTCATTCCTATAAACCTCCCTCATTTTATCAACTATAGACATCCCCTCTCTTGTACGAAGCTCTTCTGCATTAAATATACAAGAAACTTTCCCCTCATCTATTAAGATAACATCGTCAGCTATCATTTCAATTTCACTTATTTCATGAGTTGTAAGTATTATACTTTGTTCTTCATCTATATATTTTGTCATAACTCTTAAAAACTCTTCTCTTTTAAAAATATCTATTCCAGAAAAAGGTTCATCAAGTAGTGTATACTTTGCATTTTGTGCAAATCCTAATATTATTTTAATTCTAGCAATATTTCCTTTTGATAATTTAGATATCTTTCTATCATCAGTTAAATTAAATAATTTTAACATTTCATAAGCTTTTTCATCATCCCAATTTTTATAGAAATGTTTCATAAATTCAAAACTTTCTTTTATTGTATATTGAGCGAAATGATTGTCTACATCTGGTACAAAAGAAACTTTATTATAAATATTAGGACTTATTTTTTCATTATCTATCAATATTTCACCCTTATCAGGTATGATAAGACCTGCTATACATTTTAATACTGTTGATTTTCCAACCCCATTTATTCCAAGGATGCAGGTTATTTTTCCTTCTTCTATATTAAAAGATATATTATCTAAAGCCTTAATCTTCCCATACTTCTTACTTACATTCTTTACCTCTATCAATACATTCCCCTCCTTAGTACTTATTGTTTATAATTTCTATAAGCTCTTCTTTCTCTACATTTATAGCTTTCATATTTTCTATAAATACATCCATAGATTCATTTATAAGTTCTTGTCTAATTTTACTTATTATATTTTTATCAGTAGTTATGCTACTTTGATAACTTTTTATTGTATTTATAATCCCCATATCTTCCATCTCCTTATATGATTTTTGAACTGTATTAGGATTTACCTTTAGAAGTTGAGCCATTTCTCTTCTTGAAGGTATTGTATCACCTGGATTTAATTCCCCTCTTACAACTTGTTGTTTTATATATCGTATTATTTGTAAATAGACTGGTTCTCTATCATTTGGTATAAAATTCATTTATTCACCTCCGTATTACTGTACTAGTTCAGTAGTACACATATAACTGTATTATATTAGTAATACACATTATATGCAACTATATTTTTGTATTTTTAATAAAAATTTTGCTTCACTCATGGCTCCAACAACTTCGTCCGTTGCTTAAAATATTTTTTACGCCCATATTCAATACATTGATGTAACTATATTTTCAATTTTATCCATAAGCATTGAAGTAATATAATTACCTTAAACATAAAAAAAGTAGTATCTAATCTAATTGTATAGATTAAAATACTACCTCTTTAATTTAATTAATATTTAAAATTTAATTTTGTTATTTTTTAGCTATCGCTTCTTTAGCAGCAATTACTATATCTTCTGCAGTTAGTCCATATTTCTTTAATAATTCTGCAGGCGTTCCCGATTCACCAAATGTATCTTTAACCCCTACTTTTTTAACTACAACCGGACAATCTTCACTTACTACTTCGCTTACAGCAGAACCTAATCCACCAATTATACTGTGTTCTTCAGCAGTTACTATTGCACCTGTCTCTTTAGCTGCAGTTATTATTAAATCTTTATCTATAGGTTTTATAGTAGACATATTTATAACTCTAGCATTTATACCTTCTAACTTTAATGCTTCATGAGCTAATATAGCTTCATTAACCATTATTCCACAAGCTATTATAGATACATCATTTCCCTCTCTTAATATATTACCTTTTCCAATTTGGAACTTATAGTTTTCATCAAATAACGTAGGAACTGCACTTCTTCCTAAACGAACATACATAGGACCATTAAACTTAGCGGCCTCAAATATCATTTGTTCAGCTTCAATTCCATCTGCAGGAACTAAAACTGTCATATTTGGTATGGCTCTCATTATTGCTATATCTTCAACACTTTCATGAGATGCACCATCTTCACCTACTGTAAGACCTGCATGAGTTGCACATATTTTTACATTTAACTTTGGATATGCTACAGAGTTTCTTATTATTTCAAAGGCCCTTCCAGTAGCAAACATTGCAAAACTACTTGCAAATGGTATCTTACCAGCTGTTGCAAATCCACAAGCTGCACCTATTAAGTTTTGTTCTGCTATTCCCATATTGAAGAATCTTTCAGGAAATGCAACTTTAAAATCATTTGTCTTTGTAGACTTTGATAAGTCTGCATCTAATACTACTACATTGTCATTAACTTGACCTAATTTAACTAATGCTTTTCCATAAGCATCTCTAGTTGCCATCTTACTCATTGTCTACACCTCCTAATTCTACTAAAGCTCTTTCTAAATCATTATCACTTGGAGCTGTTCCATGCCATCCTGCTTCATTTTCCATAAATGATATACCCTTACCTTTTATAGTCTTAGCAACTATCATTGTAGGTTTTCCTACAGTTTCTTTTGCCATATCTAAAGCTGCAAATATTTGATCAAAATCATGTCCATCTATTTCTATTACATTCCATCCAAAAGCTTTGAATTTATCAACTATAGATCCTAGGTTCATGACATCTTCAGTTTTTCCATCTATTTGAAGACCATTATAATCTAAGAATGCAACCATATTGTCTAGTTTATAATGTGCTGCACTCATAGCTGCTTCCCAAACTATACCTTCTTGAACCTCTCCATCTCCAAGTAATGTATATACTTTCCATGGTGCATTATCTAATTTAGATGCCATAGCCATACCACACGCTACAGAAAAACCTTGTCCTAAAGATCCAGTTGACATTTCAACCCCTGGAGTTCCTTTCATATCAGGATGTCCTTGTAACATTCTATTTATTTTTCTTAATCCCTTTAATTCATCTCTATCAAAATATCCTTTATGAGCTAAAGTAGCATATAATACTGGAGCTGCATGTCCTTTTGATAAAACAAATCTATCTCTATCTTCCATCTTGCAGTTATTAGGATCTATATTCATCTCATCAAAATAAAGAGCTGTTAATATTTCAACTGCTGATAATGATCCTCCTGGATGTCCTGATTTAGAAGCATGTATCATAGAGACTATATCTTTTCTGATATTACGCGCAATCTCTTTTAATCCTTTATGATCTCTCATGTAATTACCTCCCTGTAATCTTAAAGTTAAGTTGTCCATATGTATTATATTTAGTTCAATCTTACTTTATTATATCACTTTTATCCTAATTTTTACTCTATTTTTTAAAAAGAATGTATATATATTTACAAATTTTAAATTATATTTAGACATATTCTATTCATATTCTTTAATTTTAAAAAAAAATATTGATATTATTTAATATCAATATTCTTAGAGAGTAAATAGCCCCAAACTTATTTGAAGACTATTGTTAACCTTTAACATCATATTCTTATCTAGACAACCAATCTTTTCTCTTAAGCGTTTTTTATCTATCGTTCTTATTTGCTCTAAGAGAATAACAGAGTCTTTATTAAGTCCATACTCATTCGCACTTATCTCTATATGCGTAGGTAGCTTAGCTTTGTTAATTTGAGATGTTATTGCTGCTACTATTACAGTTGGACTGTATTTATTACCTATATCATTTTGTATTATCAGAACTGGTCTAATTCCACCTTGTTCTGATCCTACAACTGGGCTTAAGTCAGCATAATATAAGTATCCTCGTTTTATTTCCAAATTAGTATTCACCTTGGGCAATTTTTTCTTCCCTATTATCTTTCGAAGATACTTCATTTGTCATGCCTAATTCAGCTAATGATAGATTAATTTGACCCATTTCTTTATAACCCTTAATCATAGATTCTTTAAGATCTATTTTTTTCTTCTGAGTTATATAAAACTGAAAGGCTGCTTTAGCAAAATCCACTCTGTTACTATTTTCCATCTGAACTATATAATCTACTTCAGACATAATAGAATCAGGTAAGGTAAAGGTTATTTTTTCCTTCCTTTTATTGTGCACAACATCGCCTCCTGGTATATACTATCATTTTAATTTTACCAAATAACTATCAGCTTGTAAAATTACATTTCTTTCCTTGTAAATACGGTCAACTCTTCTAGACACCATACATAATATTTCATAATTTATCGTTCCTAAATCTTTAGCTATATCATCTGCACTTATATTACTTTCTCCAAATATTATAACCTCATCTCCAATTTTTATGTCTATGTCTTTATCAATTCTTACCATACATTGATCCATACATATCCTTCCTACTACATTAAATACTTCATTATTTATAGATACTTTAGGATTGTTTTGCATTCTAGTAAATCCATCTGCATACCCGATAGGTATAGTAGCTATTTTTTCTTGTTTTCTAGTTTTGTATCGTAATCCATAACTGATTCCTGTACCCTCTTTAAGCTCTTTAATATGAGATACTCTTGTTTTTAATGTCATAGCAGGTTTTAATTGAAGTCTATCTTTTATAACTTCATCAGATGGATAGCATCCATATAAAACAATACCGCATCTTACCATATTGAAATTTAAATTTGGTAAATCCATTATTGCAGCACTATTTGACACATGTTTTATAGGTATATTTATTCCTTTTTTTTCTATATTATCAATAATAAATTTAAATCTATTTACTTGTTTATAGGTAAAATCTTTATCTATTTCATCAGATTTAGCAAAGTGAGTATATATACCTTCTATATATAAATTTTTTAGGTTAGCTATTTTAATTATTTGATCTATAGATTCTTCATTTACTTCAAAACCTATCCTACTCATACCTGTGTCAATCTTTATGTGTATATTAGCATTTACTCCTATTTTCTCAGATATATCATTAAGTTTTTTAGCTGTTTCTAAAGAATAAATAGTTAATGTTATATTATTTTTAATAGCATATTCTAAAGATTCTTCTGGAACAAATCCTAAACATAATATAGGCATCTTTATATTGTTTTCTCTAAGCTCTATAGCTTCTTCAAGTCTTGCAACCGCAAAGTAATCTACATTTTTATTTTCTAAAAATTTAGCAATTTCTACTGAACCATGACCATATGCATTAGCTTTTAAAACTGTACAAATTTTAGTATCTTCTTTTAATAATTTTTTTATATTATTTAAATTAAAATTTATGTTATCTAGATTTATCTCCGCCCATGTAGCAGCTGTTATTCCATTTCTCATATCTTTTGTTTCTCCCTTACTTTTTACATTCAAATTCTTTATATTTAACTGTAAAGTTCGGTTTTCCTTCCGCATTTAATATTTCCATTTTTTCAGGATTTTTAGTTTCTTTATTTACGTATAATATTTGCTTATTAAAGTATTCATTATCTCCAGGTATAGTAGTTTCTAATATCAAGTTATCTCCCGATAATTTAATATCAACCTCTTCATTTTGAAGATAATTTTTTATAAAATCTCCTATAAAAGTGTACTGCTTATTATCTTCTGTATTATCTAGCTCTATTTTATCTTCTATATTAGGGTTGATTATTATTACTTTGTCATCTTTATACTCCATAATCTTTCCTTTTAGATTTTTAGGCTCTACTACTTCTAATTTGTAATAATCTGGTTTACTATAACTATGAATAAATACATAATTATGAGAACTTTTATTTCCTGAAGCTTCTACTTCAGCTATGCATTTGTAAGATGACATATTAACTATTTTCTTTTGAAAATCTTTATATACTTCTTCTTTCGTGGACTCTCTTCTTTGACAACCTATAACAATTGCAAATATAGTAATAAATATTACTGCTATTGTAGCCCATTTTTTCACAAAAAACCCCCTAATTATTATTTATCATTATACATAGCCTTTATTATATCATATCTACATATTATACCTTTTAAGAAGTTTTTTTCATCTACTACAGGCACTCTATTTATAGATTTATTTATCATAATATTAGCTACATAATCAAATGTATCATTTTCGTTTACTGTTACTATATCTTTAGACATTAAATCTTCAACTTTATATGCTGCTATAGCTCTCATATCATCTTCAAACTTCTTCATGTCGTCTAAGAATATTATTCCTTGTAAAAAATTTAACATCTTTGGAGACTCTACATGAGATTCTTTTTTCATTATATCTGTCTCAGATATTATGCCTACTACTTTATTTTCTTCATCTACTACAGGCAACCCTCCTATCTTCTCTTTTATAAGTAAACTAGCTACATTAGCAATAATATCATTCTTATTCGCAACTATTACCTCTGTAGTCATTATATCTTTAGCTTTTTTATTATTCATATTACCCCTCCTTGGTTATCGCTATTGCATTAGCTACTACATAATCTCTGCAATGAGATATAGATACTTTTATTTCTAAAACATTATAATCTATGCAAATCTGATTAAAATTATTATAAGTTTTAACTATTGGTTTTCCTAATTCATTTCTTAGTACTTCTATATCTCTTAATTTAAATTTTCGTATTCCAGTTCCTATAGACTTACTTATAGCTTCTTTTGCTGCAAAATTACCTGCTATAGTTTCAGCCTTAAAATTTTTCTTTTTAAAATATTCTATTTCTTCAGATGTAAACATCTTTTCTAAAAATCTAGGATTTTTTTCTAAAATTTCTTTTATCCTATGTATTTCTATGATATCAACTCCGATATCTAATATATTCATTATTCCCTCCATATAATACTTATATATTTATTTTATTCCTATTATTTAATTATATTCAATTCACAAATTTTATATTTTATATTAATTATAAGTACATATTTTTTTACTTTTAATTATAAAATTAATATAATTTAACTATATTAATCTTAATTTAATTATATTAATTTTATGTATAAATTCAAAGTAATATAATTTATTAATTATATTTATATCTAACTCATAAAAATTTACTTAACTTTCACTACTTATCATTGAAATATTTCATGTAATCTATAATTTTATCTATTACTCAAAATATTTTTATACTCAAATTTAATACATTTGTATAACTATCTTTGTATGATTATCTATAGATATTAAATTAGTATATTTTACTTAAGCATAAAAAAGGACTAGAATTTATCTAGTCCCTTCTATAGCCTTATATCCACTCTGCAGATTCTGTAACTATTACAGTTTTTTCTTTATCAACGTTCATGAATCCTCCAGATACTTTTGCATCTTTAAATTTTCCGTTTAATTTAATACGCAAAGTGCCTGTTGCAAGTCCTGCTACTAAAGGTCTATGATTTTTTAATATCCCTCTATCCCCTTCAGTAGTTCTAACTATAATCATCTCTGCATTTCCATTATAAAAAGTTTTATCAGGAGTGACAATTTCAAGTGCAAATACATTTGCCATTATTATCTACTCTCCTTTGCTCTAGCAACAACAGTGTCTATATTTCCTGCATTTATAAATGCTGACTCTGGTAAATTATCATGCTTTCCTTCTAATATTTCTTTGAAACTTCTTATTGTTTCTTTTAATGGTACATATGTACCTGGTATACCTGTGAATACTTCAGCAACATGGAATGGTTGACCTAAGAATCTTTGTATTCTTCTAGCACGAGCAACTATTAATTTATCTTCATCAGATAATTCATCCATACCAAGTATTGCTATTATATCTTGAAGCTCGTTGTATCTTTGTAATATAGATTGAACTCCTCTAGCTACTT
>DHKFR23503__coassemble_820_pt1 | contig 19039 bp, 17 predicted proteins | sample DHKFR23503__metabat2_high_PE_003 | metagenome-assembled genome bin DHKFR23503
TAGATATAGTTGCTATATTCTTATTATTATGTCCAAGTAATCCTGTTATAAATGCTATTGCACCAGGTATATCTTTTATTTCTAATACTACAGCACTTCTTGCACCATTAAAGTCTAGCGCTAATCCATCCATTTCAGTAAGTTTTATGTTACCTCCACCTATAGAAGCACCCATTACACTTGATTTAGAACCATCTTCTAGTATCATTTCCATTTTTACTGTATTAGGATGAACGTTTTCTCCTAAATCAGTTTTTATGAATTCAAACTTAACTCCTTGTTCTTTTGCTAATTCAAAAGAATGCTTTATTCTAGCATCGTCTGGGTCAAATCCTAATATACCACCAACTAATGCTTTGTCTGTACCGTGACCTTTATAAGTTTCTGCAAATGATCCATGAAGTAAAAACTTTACTTCCTTTACTGGTTTTCCTGCTATTTTAGAAGCACTCTTTCCAAGTCTTGCAGCTCCTGCAGTATGAGAACTTGATGGACCTATCATATTAGGACCTACTACATCAAATACACTATAATCTTTAGCCATTATATTACCTCTCTTCTTGTCTAGTTGTATATTGAATTGAACTTAAAATTAAATATTATATTTTATTTAAGTATTGCTTATTTATTATATTTATATCCATAAATATGTGTCGATAAAACATTTTTACATTATATATTTAAAACTTTATTTTAAAATATATTTTTTATTTTTCTATAATATTATTATATACTAAAATTCGACTTTATGAAATCTTATTTTTAAAAATCTAAGTAGTTTTTTGTGGAAATTTATTTTTATATTATTCTATATTTATACTAATAAAAATAATACTATTTTATTTAAAAATGACCAGCATATTACTGGTCATCTATTTATAATAAACTATATTACAGCAATTACTTCTATTTCAACTTTAACGTCTTTTGGAAGTCTTGCAACTTCTACACAAGCTCTAGCTGGTTTATTTTCACCAAAGAACTCAGCATATACTTCATTTATTTGAGCAAACTCATTCATATCTTTTATAAATACTGTAGATTTTACTACATGAGAAAAATCAAGACCTGCTTCAGCTAATATAGCTTGAACATTTTTTAAAGATTGAGCAGTTTGAGCTTTTACATCTCCTTCTACTATTTCCATAGTTTCAGGTACAAATGGAACTTGTCCTGATACAAATAACATATTTCCAGCTTTAACAGCTTGAGAGTATGGTCCTATAGCTTTAGGTGCATTATCTGTATGTACTACTTGATGTTTCATATTAAATTTCCTCCTATGAATATAAATATATCTATGTGTATGTTTCACATTTTCATTTATCATTATACTATTATATAAGTTTTATTGTATACATTTTTTTAATTAATTATAAATAAAAGTTAACTTTATAATTTAAAGCTAACTCTTATTTATATTTTATTTTAATTATATTTCTATTATTTCAAATCCAGCTTTTGTTATAGCTGCTTTTAATTTATCTATGTGTTCTTGATTAAATGTTTCAAGTACCATTTCTGTAGTAAGTCTACCTAAGCCGCCTCCCATAGATGATCTTGATAAGTTAACATTTAATATATTAGCATCATGTTCACTTATTATTTTAGTTAATTCAGCAAGTCCACCTGGCTTATCTTGTATTACTGTATTAAATGCGTATCTTCTACCTTCTTTAGTTAAAGCAGTTCCTATAACTCTGTATAATGTATTAACATCAACATTTCCTCCAGATATTACACAAACTACATTTTCATCTTTTTGAGGTACATATTTTCCACTTAATAATGCGGCAGTACTTACAGCACCAGATCCTTCAGCTACAACTTTTTGATTTTCCATTAAGAATAACATCCCTTGTGCTATTTCATCTTCTTCTACAACTATTACCTCATCAACTAATTCTTTTATTATTTCAAAAGTTACATTTCCTGGTGTTTTAACAGCTATACCATCAGCTATTGTAGTAGCTTTAAATGCTGTTGTAACTTCACCATTTTTCATAGATTCTTGCATAGAAGGTATATTCGCAGTTTGAACACCTACTATTTTTATATTAGGGTTTATTCCTTTAGCTGCTACAGCTATACCAGCTATTATACCACCGCCTCCAATTGGGCAAACTATAGTATCAACATTCCCATCTAATTGTTCAAGTATTTCAAGTCCTATTGTTCCTTGTCCTGCTATTACATACTTATCATCAAACGGATGTAAGAAAGTAGCTCCAGTTTCTTTTTGTAATTCAACTGCTTTTGCATAAGCATCATCATAAACTAATCCATTTAATACTACTTCAGCTCCGTACCCTTTAGTAGCTGTAACTTTAGCTAAAGGTGCTGTAGCTGGCATTACTATTGTTGCCTTTATTCCAGTCATTTTTGCACCTAGTGCAACACCTTGAGCATGGTTTCCTGCACTTGATGCTATAACACCGTTTGCCTTTTCTTCATCAGTTAAGTTTGCTATTTTATTACAAGCTCCCCTTACTTTAAAAGAACCTGTTTTTTGAAGATTCTCACATTTATAGAAAACATTTGCCCCAGTCATAGCACTAAGCTTAGCACTCTCTAATATATCTGTCTTTTTTACTATATCTTTTATAGTTTCTTTTGCATCTTTTATATCTTGTAATGTAACTTTTGTCATTTTATTCACTCCCGTAAACATTTTTTGTTTGTTTATTAACAATTTAATTTTATAATGTTTTTTTACAAAAATCAACATCATTTTATATATTTTAAAATGTTTTTTTCTTTTTAAAAATAAAAATAAAAACTCTTTACATATTTAAATATGTAAAGAGTTTTTTTGTTTTATTATTTTACAACTATATTAACTAGCTTTTTAGGTACTGCAACTACTTTAACTATAGTTTTACCTTCAACTAATACTTTTATTTTTTCATCTTCCATTGCTACTTTTTCCATTTCTTCTCTAGAAATATTGGCAGCAACACTTAATTTTCCTCTTACTTTTCCATTTATTTGAACAACTATTTCAACTTCATCTTTAACTAAAGCTGTTTCATCGTATTTTGGCCAAGATATATCAAATATACTTCCTTCTTTACCTATCATAGACCATAATTCTTCACCTATATGAGGTGCAAATGGAGCAAGTATAGTTACTATAGTTTCTATACCTTCTTTTATAACTGCTTCATTTCTAGAATCTAATTCTTTGTACTTATACATTTCATTTATTAATTCCATTAATGCTGATATAGCAGTATTAAATCCAAATTTCTCATTTAAGTCTTCAGTAACTTTCTTTAAAGTTGCATGTATAGTATATCTCATAGCTTTATCTTCTTTAGTTAATTCTTTTACTTCTGCATTAGATTTAGCTATATTAGATAATTCATCTACTAATCTATATACTCTATTTAAGAATCTAAAGCATCCTTCAACACCTTGGTCTGACCATTCTAAGTCTCTTTCTGGTGGTGCTGCAAATAATACGAATAGTCTAGCAGTGTCAACTCCATATTCTTCTATTATTTCTGATGGAGCTACAACATTTCCTTTAGACTTACTCATCTTAGCACCGTCTTTTAAAACCATACCTTGAGTTAAAAGATTTTTGAAAGGCTCTTTAAAGTCTAACATTCCCATAGAATTAAATGCCTTTACAAAGAATCTTGAATAAAGAAGGTGTAATATAGCATGTTCTACTCCACCTATATATTGATCAACCGGCATCCACTTATTTACTTTTTCTTTACTAAATGGTTCTTCTGTATTTTTAGGATCTATATATCTTAAATAGTACCAAGAAGAATCTACGAAAGTATCCATAGTATCAGCTTCTCTTCTAGCTGGCTTTCCACAACAAGGACAAGTAGCATTCATAAATGTCTTTGAAGTTGTAAGCGGAGATTCTCCCTTTCCTGTAAACTCAACATCTGTTGGTAATAATATTGGTAAGTTTTCTTTCTTTTCTGGAACTATACCACAAGTATCACAGTATACTACAGGTATTGGACATCCCCAGTATCTTTGTCTAGAAAGTAACCAGTCTCTTAATCTATAATTAACTGTTTTCTTTCCTCTTCCCATTTCTTCTATTTTTTCTATTATTGCATCAAATGCTTTTGAAGCTTCCATTCCATTAAATTCATCAGAATTTATCATTATATTTTCTTCATTTATAACTTCAACTACATCTAAATTATATTTAGCTGCAAATTCAGCATCCCTTTCATCATGTGCAGGAACTGCCATAACTGCACCTGTTCCATAGTCAACTAATACGTAGTTTGCTATCCATAAAGGAACTTTTTTATTAGTTAACGGATTTATAACATATTTACCTATGAACATTCCTTCTTTTTCAACATCACTTGAAGTTCTTTCTATTTCAGTCATAGTATGCATTTTTGCAACAAAATCATTTACTTTAGCTTCATACTCAGTTCCTTTAACTAATTCTTTAACTAAATCATGTTCTGGAGCAAGTACCATATAAGATACGCCATAAACTGTATCTGGTCTAGTTGTAAATACAGTTATAGATTTATCACTTCCATCTATATCAAAAGTTATTTCAGCTCCTGTGCTTTTTCCTATCCAGTTTCTCTGCATTGTTTTAACTTTTTCTGGCCAACCATCTAAAGTATCTAAGTCTTGAAGTAATTCTTCTGCAAAATGAGTTGTTTTAAAGTACCATTGCTCTAAATCTTTCTTTACAACTATAGAATCACATCTTTCACATTCTCCTTGAACAACTTGCTCATTAGCAAGAACTGTTTCACAAGATGGACACCAGTTAACAAAAGATTTTTTCTTATATGCTAATCCATTTTCTAAGAATTTTAAAAATATCTCTTGAGTAAATTTATAGTATTCTGGTGTAGAAGTTGCCACTTCTCTATCCCAATCAAAACTTAATCCTAATGTTTTAAACTGCTTTCTCATATCAGCTATATTTTCCATAGTCCACTTATCTGGATGTATACCATGTTTTATAGCTGCATTTTCAGCCGGAAGACCAAAAGAATCCCATCCCATTGGATGTAATACATTATAACCTTGCATCTTCTTAAATCTAGCTACAACATCACCTATAGAGTAGTTTCTAACATGCCCCATATGTAATTTCCCAGATGGATAAGGGAACATTTCTAATGCATAGTATTTTGGCTTTGTTGAATCTTCAGTATCTGTTTTATACTGATTGTTATCTTCCCAAACTTTTTGCCATTTAGCTTCAACTTCATTTGGTTTATAAACGTTCATTAAAATTTCCTCCTTGTGTAAATTAGTTATTAAAAAAATCCTCTATCTCTAAACATAAAATGTTTAGGGACGAGGATTATCTTCGCGGTACCACCCTAATTAGCTTAAATATTAAGCTCTCTTAGATAGTTTTTATGCCAACTACGGCTAAATAGATTTTATCTAGCAAGTTCAAAGATATATTTTACTAGTTCACAGCACCACTAGCTCTCTGAAAAAATATATTCTTTTACTACTCTAGTCTATTTAATAATTTTAAATTTTAATTATAATGTTAACATCATTAAGCTAAGTTGTCAACATCTACGTATGGAGCATCTTTCCATAATTTTTCTAAGTTATAGAATTCTCTATTTTCTTCATTAAATATATGAACCATAACATCTCCATAATCAAGTAAAACCCAAACTTGACTATCGTATCCTTCTTTACCTCTAGCTTCTATACCAAGCTTAGTTAATTCATCTTCTACGTTATCAGCTATAGCTTTTACTTGTCTTTGAGAAGATGCTGTAGCTATAACGAAGTAATCACATAAACTCGACACAGCTCCTATGTTTATTATTGATATATCTTTACCTAATTTATCATCTATTGCATCATATATAACTTTTGTAATGTTTTCTACTGTCATATTATTTCCTTCCTTTCATGATTGTAAACATATTTAACTATTATACCATAAATAATATGTAAATAAACTATTGTATTTTATATATAATATATTAAATTTATTTTTTATGTTATAGTTTTACAAAATTTTATTTTTTATAAGATAATTTCTTGCATTTACTGTTCTATTATGTATTAATTGATTATTATCTATTACAAATTTTATGGTGTTATCAAATGAAATAATCAAAGCTTTATCTAATTCCTTACTATAAACTAAATTTCTTAATTCTTCTACTCCAGGAAAATCTCTGTCTTCTTCTATTAAGTCTGCAATATAAATTATCTTTTCTATTAAGTTCATATCTTCCTTACCCGTAGTGTGATACTTTATTGCACTTATTATATCTTCATCATTTATTCCAAATTCATATTTTGCTATATACGACCCTATTAAACTATGAGATAGGGCTAAGCTATCTTTTTCTAAGTCATCTAAAATTATTTTATATTTATCTATATAATGTTTTACCTCTTCTTTGTTTAAATATTTTGCACAATCATGAGTTATTCCTGCTATATATGCTTTTTCTTTGTCACATCCATAAATCTCACTTAACTTTACCGCACAATTTGCTACATTTAATGAATGTCTATATCTCTTTTCTGGCAACATATTTTTTACCTTATCATTAATTAACTCTAAATTCATATATTATTCTCCATTATTATATATTTGCTTATTATATATATATTCTTGTACTAGTTCAGGCACTAAATATCTAATTGTTTTATTTTTATTTAATTGATTTCTTATGTAAGTTGATGATATATCTAAAGATGGTACATATATACTTTCAATATTTGCATTGTACTTATCTTTTAAATCTTTTATTTTTTCATTAATTTTCAATAAACTTATTCCTGGCCTTGTTGCTGCTATAAAGTTTGCTAATTTAAAGTTCTCCTCAACATCTTTCCAAGTTTCTATATCACATATAGCATCCGCTCCAGTTATAAAATATATTTCTGCATTTATATATATTTGTTTTAACTGTTTTAATGTATCTATTGTATATGTACTTTTTTCTCTTTTTATTTCCATATCAGAAACTATAAAATTATCATTATTAATAGTAGATAACAATACCATATTATACCTATGATATTTATCAGTTATTTTTCGTTTTTTGTGGGGAGGATTTCCAGATGGTATAAACAATATTTTATCTAGTTTATAACTATCTCTTATAAATTCTGCAGTTGCTAAATGTGCATAATGTATTGGATCAAATGTTCCTCCCATTATGCCGATTTTTATATTATCACATCTATTATCAAACTTTTTTAGTTTATTTTGATTAATTATAAAAGATTCATCAACTATATTATTAATAGTCATACTTTATCTCCTTTATTAAATTATAATATTATTGTACCATTATTTTTTATTTATTAAATATAATATATTAGTTTTTAGTGTATAATCATATTATTATGTAAGTTTAAGGAGAAATATAATGGCTGTAATTACAAAAATTGAAGCACAAAAAAAAAATACTGATAGAGTAAATATTTATATTAATGATGAATTTTTTATGTCTGTATTTACTGAGCTTGTTTATACATTTAATCTAAAAAAAGGTATGGAGATAGATAAAGATAACTTAAAATCTTTACTAGATAATGATATGTATATTAAAGCCAAGAATAAAGCCTTGAATATATTATCTAAAACTGATCAATCAGAAAAAAAGATTAAAGAAAAACTTTCTTCTGATTTTGAAGATAGTACTATTGAAAAAGTATTAGATTTTTTAAGAAGTAATAAATTTATTGATGATAAATTATTGGCTCAAAAAATAGTAAATACTAATATTAACTTTAATAAATGTGGTAAAAATAAAATAAAACAAAATCTTTACAATAAAGGAATAGATTCTGAAGATATTTCTCATGCTATATCTAATATTGATTATGATGTTGAATTTGAAAACGCCATGTATTTAGCTAAAAAGCGTTATGATAGAATAAAAAACGAAGATAAAAGGAAAGTATATCAAAAAATTTCTCAACATCTCGCTTATAAAGGATTTGATTACGATACTATCAAATCTGTTTTAAATAAAATTTTAAATTTTGATGAATATGACTATTAAGTATGGAGGTAATAAATGAAATTAGTTGTCGGTATCTTAAGTTTTTTGCTTGGCATTTATAATGTAACTAAGCTTTATAAGCAAGATAGTCTTAAATAAAAGGAGTATTTTTATGATAGATGTAGTTTTGCTAGGCTGTGGAGGCAATATGCCAATGCCTAATAGATTTTTATCTTCTTTATTTATAAATTATAAGGGAAGAAAAATACTTATTGATTGTGGTGAAGGTACTCAAGTTTCTATGAGAATGAAAAATTGTGGATTTAAAAACATAGATTTAATATGTATAACTCACCTTCATGGTGACCATTACTATGGACTTATGGGGCTTTTATCTACTATAGGAAATAGCTCTAGAGTTGATGATTTAACTATTGTTGGACCTAAGGGTATCTGTAAAGTAATAAATACAATGAAAGCTTTAATAGAATACTTACCATATAAAATAATTGTTATTGAAGATCCTAAGGGCACATTCTCTTTAGTTAACGATATATTAAAAGATATAGAAATTTCTACTTTAGAACTAGATCATTCAAGTGAATGCTTAGGATATAGCTTATATTTTAAAAGAACTCCTAAATTTAATATAGAAAAAGCTATTAAAAACAATGTTCCTAAATTATTATGGCAAAAACTTCAAAGTGGAAAAAATATATTTTTTGAAAATATTGAGTATTCTCCAGATATGGTTTTAGGTGATAATAGAAAAGGAATAAAAATTAGCTTTATTACGGACACAAGACCAATTTTCACAATACCAGAATTTATAAATAATAGTGATTTATTTATATGTGAAGCTATGTATGGAGATGATTTAGATATATCTAAAGCTATCAAAAATAAACATATGACATTTAAAGAAGCTGCTAATTTAGCAAAACTCGGTAATGTCAAGAAATTACTTTTAACTCACTTTAGTCCTTCTCTAGAAGATCCTAATCTATATATAAAAAATGCTACTGATGAATTTGAAAATACTGTTATTGGAAAAGATAGGCATAGTATTAGTTTAAATTTTGAAAATTAATTATACAAAAGGATGTAACTTAGTTTTTATAAAATTAAACTACATCCTTTTGTATTTTAGTTTATATTATTTACATACATTCCCAGCTACATTTAATACATCCCATGTTCTAGCAAACGGTGGTGCATAACATAAATCTAACATTCCTAATTGATTAGTTGTTAATTTACCAAATATAGCTGCTGCTATTACATTACATCTTTGAACTGAATCTTTGAATCCAGCAACTTGACCACCTAATATAACCTTAGTATCAGCATCATAAACAAGTTTTACATATATTTTATCTCTACCTGGATAGTAATTTGTTTGATTGAAATCTGATATAAATTTAGCCTTATAGTTTATTCCTAACTTTTGAGCTTGTGACTCAGTCATACCAGTTGAAGCTGCTTCCATATCCATTACTTTTATACAACTTGAACCTAATGATCCTTGGAATGAATTATTAGCTCCTGCTAAGTTTTCACCAACTATTCTACCTAATTTATTAGCCCCAGTTGCAAGAGGTATATATGAATCTTGACCTGTTACTATATTTTGTATAGTAGCACAATCTCCTGCTGCATATATATCTTTTACTGAAGTTTTACCAAATTCATCAACTACTATAGCTCCATTTGATAACATTTCTATAGATGTATCCTTTAAAAATGCAGTATTTGGTCTTACTCCCGTTGCTATAATAACTACATCAGCTTCATATTCACCTTTATTTGTTATTATTTTTTCTACCTTTGTTTCTCCAACTAGTTCAGATACAACTTCTTCTAATCTTAAATCTACATTATGTTTTTTTATTTCTTCTTCTAATACATCAGTTATTTCTTTATCAAATACTTGTGGTAAAATCCTATCTTCTAACTGAAATACCATTACTTCTTTTCCTAATCGCTTAGCTGCTTCCACAGCTTCAAGACCTATAAATCCAGCTCCTATTATAGCTATTTTTTTATTTTCTTCTTTATTTAATAGCTCTTTTACTTTTATCCCATCTTCCATAGTTTTTAATGTTGAAACATTCTCTAACTTAACATTTTTTATAGGAGGTATTATACTACTTGCTCCTGTTGCTATCATTAATTTATCATAAGAATCTTCAAATTTAACATTTGTTTCTAAATTTCTTACTGTAACTTTTTTAGCCTCTGTATCAACCTTAACAACTTCATGAAATACATTTAAATCTATTCCTGTTTCTCTAAATTTTTCTGGGCTTCTTGCTATCATATTATTAGCATCATCAAAGAATCCTCCAACAAAGTATGGAAGTCCACATGCCCCAAATGATACTACATCTGTTTTTTCATATACTACAACATCGTATTCAGGTTTCATTCTTTTTAACTTAGCCGCTGCACTCATACCTGCTGCAACTGCACCTATTATAATTACTCTCACGCTAGTTCTCCTCCCTAGATAATTTACCTTATATCTAAAATCATTTTGTACTTTTTATTTATTTTTATAATCTAGTTATTATATTAACACTTTTTTTTCATAAAATCTATAACCGTTTGGTTTATTTTTCCATTATTCTACAATTTTTTATGGTTATAATTATTAGACCTTAAATAACTTACTTTTCTTAGGTATAAAAAAGCATCTGTATATATTTACAGATGCTTAAAGTACTATCTAACTGATCTCTTTGTTACTCTTCCTTTTTTAGTAACATTATCAGACTTTACTTTAGCCTTAGCTTGTTCATGTCCTGGGAATACTATTTGTGGATTTTCTGTATTTCTTTTATATAAAGTAAACTTAGATCCTATAGCTTGAACAAACTCAGCTCTTAAAGCTTCACATATAGCATTTGCAGTCTCTTTAGTTTCAAGACCTGCAGTTTCTAATATTGTTACTTTAACTATTTCTCTTTTTCTTAACATATCGTCTAATTGATCTAAAAAGCTTTCAGTAACTCCATCTTTACCTATTTGAGTTGAAGGCTTTAAAGTATTTGCTATTGATCTTAAATATGCTCTTTGCTTTCCTTTTAACATTATGTCACCTCATCTATATTAATTATAGAATTCAAATTCTATTTCGTAAATTCTAACTGTATCTCCATCTTCTATTCCCATTTCTCTTAATCTATCAAATACACCTTGGCTTTCCATAGCTTTTTGGAAATATTGAAGAGATTCCATATCATCAAAGTTAACAGAGTACATTATTCTTCTAAGAGACTTACCTGTTACAACATATACTCCATCCTCTATATCTATTTGTAAACCTTCATCTTGTTGCTCATCAAGTTCAGGTCTAAACATTTCTTCTTCTGAAACTAATTCAATTTCTTCAGCTTCTTTTAATAATTCTGATACATAAGCTATTACATCATCTACTCCTTGACGTGTTGCAGCAGACATTTTAAATACTTTGTATCCTCTATCTTCTAATTCATTTTTAAATTCTTCAAATATACTTTCATCTTCTAGTATATCCATCTTATTAGCAACTACAACTTGTGGTCTTGTAGCTAATTTCTCGTTATAAAGTTTTAACTCATCATTAATCTTATCAAAGTCTTCTAAAGCATCTCTACCTTCTAAACCTGATATATCAACTATATGTATTAAAACTTTAGTTCTTTCAACGTGTCTTAAGAAATCATGACCTAAACCTACTCCTTCAGCTGCACCTTCTATAAGTCCTGGTATATCTGCTAAAACAAAACTATCTCCAAATTTTGTTTGTACAACGCCTAGGTTAGGAGTCAATGTTGTGAAGTGATAGTTAGCTATTTTAGGCTTAGCTTTAGTTACTACAGATAAGAATGTTGATTTACCTACATTAGGGAATCCTAAAAGACCAACATCAGCTATCATTTTAAGTTCTAATACTACCCATTTTTCTACACCATCACTACCTGATCTAGCAAAAGCAGGAGCTTGTCTAACTGCATTAGCGAAGTGTTGGTTTCCTTTTCCACCTCTTCCACCTTTAGCAACTACAGCTCTATCGCCCTCTTCTTTTAAATCCGCTATAACAAGTCCTGTAGCTTCATCTCTAATTATTGTTCCAGGAGGAACCTTAAGAATTAAATCTTCTCCATTTCTTCCTGCTTTTCTTTTTTTACTACCATCTTCACCATGTTCTGCTACATATTTTCTTTGGTATTTAAAGTCCATTAATGTTCTTAGACCTAAATCAACCTCAAATATTACGCTAGCTCCGTTTCCACCGTCTCCACCATCTGGTCCACCAGCTGGAACATATTTTTCTCTTCTAAATGATACCGCACCATTTCCGCCATTTCCTGACTTAACAAAAATTCTAGCTTTATCTATAAACAAATTAATCACCTACTTGGTTAAACTTTTTATTTATTTTTTCCAAAATAGATATATAACATTCTGTAAATATCTATTTACAAGAAAAAGGAGTGTATTAACACTCCTTTTGTTTAGTATTACTCAGCTATTGATACTGGGTATACACTAACTTTCTTTCTTTTCTTATCTTTTCTTTCGAATTTAACAGCACCGTCAACTAATGCAAATAAAGTATCATCTCCACCTTTACCTACGTTAGTTCCTGGATGTATCTTAGTACCTCTTTGTCTTACTATTATACTACCAGCAGTTACTACTTGTCCGTCGAATCTCTTAACACCTAATCTCTTAGATATAGAATCTCTACCGTTTTTAGAAGACCCTACCCCTTTCTTAGATGCAAGTAACTGTAAGTTCATGTTTAACATTTGGAGTCACCCCCTACTTTTTTAAGATTTTTATATTTTTGGGATATTCCCTTTTAATTTCTTCAATAGCTAATTGAAAATGATTTAGTAGTAATTTAGAATCTTCTAGATATTCATCTTTTACGATGCATTCTATATGACCTTCTTTACCTATAACTTTATCAAATTCAACCTTTACCAGCTTGTCTAATGAGTTTATAACTGCAATTGCATTAGATGTAACTGCAGAACATACTATATCATATCCTATTTCAGCATAATCAGCATGACCCTTAAGACAAAAGCCTCTTATTGAAAAGTCATCATCGTAATAATATTTAACTTTTATCATTACTTAACCATTAATTAAGCATTTATCTTTTCGATAACTATCTTAGTGTATGGTTGACGATGTCCTTGCTTTCTTCTGTAGTCTTTCTTAGCTTTATACTTGAAAACTATAACTTTCTTAGCTTTACCTTGTTCAACAACTTTCGCTTGAACAGAAGCACCTTCAACTGTAGGAGCTCCAACAACTAACTCACCATCTTTAGTGCAAGCTAATACTTCGTTTAAAGTAACTACATCACCTGCATTACCTTCTAACTTTTCAACGAATAATACATCACCTTCAGCAACTTTATATTGCTTTCCACCTGTTTTAACTATAGCGTACATTAAATACACCTCCTCGGTCTCAAAACTCGCCATATAGGTACTTCACTTAAGAAGTTTTCAACCTTTTCTGTGCGGCATTACAGTTATTAATATTACTATAACATCAATCATATGTCAACTAACTATTATAAATTATATTTATTTTTTTGCAATTTATTTTATTGTTTGCATTTAATGATATTTTAACCTCATATTTTTCGCATATTTTTTCTATTATATCCATAAATTTCATTTTTATAAGTTTAAAATTATCTTCGTCTAACTCTATAATTATATCATTATATGAAGTATGTGTACTAATTCTTATTATTTCTTTTTCTATATCATCTAAAACAGAATTAATAGATTTTACTTTACTATTACCTTCACAAGTTTCACAATCGCTTAAGTAATATTTATCTATAGAATCTCTTTCTCTTCGCCTTGTAAGTTCTACTAATCCTAATCTAGTCATTCCTAATACTTCTGTTTTTCTTTTATCTTTTTTTAATTCTTCATTAAGTATATTTATAACTTCTTTCTTATATGTAGCTTTATGCATATCTATAAAATCTATTATAACTATACCTCCAATATCTCTTAATTTAAGCTGCCTACAAACTTCAATTGCAGCTTCTATATTAGTTTTATATACCGTTTCTTCAAGTTTTAAGTTTCCTGTAAATTTACCTGTATTAACATCTATTACAGTAAGTGCTTCAGTTTTATCTATTATTAAATAACCTCCACTTTTTAACCATACTTTTTTATTTAAAGCTTTATCAATTTGATTTTCTACTCTATACAAATCAAATATATCTTTATTTTCTTCTAAAATTAATTTATCCTTATATTCAATTTTTATAGATTCTAATATTTTCTTTAATTCTTCATACTTTGCTATATCATTTGTGATTATTTTTTCAGTTTCATCATTTACATTCTCTTTTATATACTTAGAAGAAAAATCTAATTCTTTATATAAAAGTTTAGGCCCTATTCCTAACCTATATTCTTTAAGTATTTCTTCATATTTTTCTTTTAAAGCTTTTATGTCCTGTTCTAATTCTTCTTTAGTACATCCAACAGCTTCAGTTCTTATTATAAGACCTTCAGAATCGTTACTTACACTTTTAGCAATCTTTTTTAATCTAAATCTTTCTTTTTCATCTAATATCTTATTAGATAATGTAATTCTATCATTAGTAGGAATATAAACTAAATATCTACCAGCTAAACTTATCTCAGTATTTAATTTAGCTCCTTTAGTTCCCACAGCTTCTTTATTTACTTGTACCAGTATATCTTGACCTGCTTTTATATTACTATCTTTATCTAATTGCAAATATGCTAATTTTTCAAATCCCACATCTACAAAACACGCTTGTATTCCTGGAATTACTTTTTTAACAATACCTCTATATATATTTGATACTTTTTTACTATTTTTATTATCCTCTATTAATAATTCTATTAATTTATCATCTTCTAATATTGCTGTTTTTTGAGATGAAATTAAACATTCAACTATAATCTTTTTCATTTGTTTCTCCTTAAATAGTTATATATCTTATTATAATAAAAAAAGAATGGTTTAAACCACTCTTTTTTACATAGGAGATACTAATTGACCATCTTGTAATTTATATAAATCTCTTCTTAATATATCCACATCTAATGGATCCATTTCTAATTCTAATAAATCTAATATCTTAGGTATAAATATATTAGTATTTAAATTTGCCTTAGATCCAGTAGCTATTGTTGCCTCTAAAATCAGCATATTATCTTGTATATCTAGTAAATCAAAATTTCTAATCATAGGTCTTATATCAGACTCTACTATTTTTCCTTTTTTATTTTTCTTAGTTATTAATATTTCACTTTGAGACATAAACTCTAATATTTTACTTTTTACATATTCTTTAGTTAAAGTTTTTTCTGTCTCTATAGTAAATATATACTCACCATATTCTATAACAGATGCTAAAGATGGCTCTTGTTTATCTATTTCCTTAGCTTCTATAAATTTTATACCTTCTGGTAATTGTTCATTCATTCTATTTAAGTATTCTTCCACACTTAAGTCATCTTCTATTTCAACATCAACGTATTCGCCTTGACTTTCCGTTCCAAGAGCTAAGGCATTTCCGTAACTTATTTTAGGGTGTGGGTTAAATCCTTGAGAATGAACTAAAGATATTTCAGCTCTTCTAAAAGCTCTTTGTAATAATTGCTGTAAATCTAAGTGAGATATATAAATCATATCTCCTTCTTTATTAAATTTAGTTCTTATTATTTTCATAATTAACACATCCCCCTTCCTATATCATGCGCATTTATACCACATGCATTACACTTATGTCTACAATCAATAGTAACTGTGTCAGCTTTTGCTTTTTCATTTTCTCTTATTAGGAATTTCTTACTAACTCCTACATCTATATGATCCCATGGGAATACTTCTTCATAACTTCTCTCTCTATTTGCATAGAAATCTATTGAAAGATTATTCTTTTCCATAGCTTCTTTCCAAGTATCTAAATTGAAATATTCTGACCATCCATCAAATTTAGCTCCTGCTTTAAATGCATCATATATAACCTTACCTATTCTTCTATCTCCTCTAGCTATTACAGCTTCCATTAAACTAGTTTTAGAATCGTGATAGTTATATTTTATATCTTTATTCTTTAGTTTTTTAACTAAGTGTCTTTGCTTTTCTACAACTTCCTCAGTTGTATCTTGTCCATGCCATTGGAATGGTGTAAATGGTTTAGGTACAAATGTTGATGTACTCACTGTAACACCAAAACTTCTTTTTAATTTTCCGTTGTGGACTTCTCTATACGTATCGATTACATCATATGCAAGTTTTGCAATTCCATCTAAATCATCATAAGTTTCTGTTGGTAAGCCTATCATAAAGTATAGTTTTACACTATTCCATCCCATTTCAAATGCTTTTTTAGTTGCATTTTGTAAATCTTCTTCACTTACACCTTTATTTATAACATCTCTAAGTCTTTGAGTTCCAGCTTCTGGTGCAAAAGTTAATCCTGATTTTCTTACTTGTTGTATTTTTTCTGCTATTTCCATAGAGAAGTTATCTAATCTAAGAGATGGTAATGATATTCCTACATTATTTGATGCATACTCATCAACTAAATAATCAGTTAACTCCGATAAGTTAGAGTAATCACTAGTACTTAATGATGATAAAGATATTTCATCGTAACCAGTACTCTTTACTAGCTTGTCCACTATTTCTTTTAATCTATCTACACTTTTTTCTCTTATTGGTCTATATATCATACCAGCTTGACAGAATCTGCATCCTCTTGTACATCCTCTAAATAGTTCAAGTACAACTCTATTGTGAACTGTATCTATAAATGGAACTATTAATTTTTCTGGATATGGTACATTTTCAACATCTTTTATTATTCTTTTTTGAGGTTTAGCTGGTATATTTTCTCTATTTGGTACAACTTCTTTAATTGTATTATCTTCATTGTAAATAACATCATAGAAACTAGGTATATAAACTCCTTCTATTGAAGATATTTGATATAGGAAATCTTCTCTAGTAGTTTTATTTTTTTTCCATTCTCTATATGCATTTAGTATTTCTAAATTTACTTCCTCACCTTCACCTAAAACAACTATATCAACAAAATCAGCCATAGGCTCTACGTTATATGCACATGGACCTCCAACTAATATAAATGGATCATCTAATTTTCTTTCCGTTCTAAGTATAGGTACATTTGCTAAATCTAGCATATTTAATATATTTGTATATGAAAGTTCATATTGAAGTGTAAATGCTATAACATCAAAATTAGTTATAGGTTCTCTAGACTCTAAAGCAAATAATGGTATATTATTTTCTCTCATCATATTTTCCATATCAACAGCAGGTGCATATACTCTCTCACAGAATATATTTTCATCTCTGTTTATTACATCATATAGTATATGACTTCCTAAGTGACTCATACCAACTTCATATAAATCAGGGAAACATTGAGCATATCTTATTAAGTTTTCATCTGATGTATCCTTATGTATTGAATTTACTTCATTTCCAAGGTACCTCGCAGGCTTTTCAACCTTCTTTAAAATTCTTTTTAAGTCTACCTTATTCATGTATATTAAAACCTCCGATAAGCATATTATTTTTAAACATAAATACTATTATACACGATATGATATTATGTATCAAAACTTTATTTATAAATATAGTTTTTCCATTTAGCGTTCATATAAACTAAATTTCCATATATATTTAGATATTTATATAAATTTATATTATAATTACTTTAGGATATAATAATATTGTTTAGATATTATTCTGTTTAAAGATACATTCTATGGGTATAATTTTATTATTAATATCGTTAATTTTTTAGGAGGACTTATTATGAGTAATGTATTTGAAGTAAAAAAAGATATTTACTTTACAGGTGTTGTTGATAAAGATTTAGAAGTATTTGATATAATAATGGAGACTGAATTTGGTACAACTTATAACTCTTATATAATAAAAGATGAAAAAACTGTTTTATTCGATACTGTAAAACCAAACTTTAAAGATGAATTTTTAAACAATATATCTAAGATTACAGATATATCTGAAATAGACTATGTAGTAATACATCATACTGAACCTGACCACGCTGGTAGTTTAAAATACATTTTAGATTTAAATCCAAACATAGAAGTATTCTGTACAAAAGCAGCTAAAATGTATTTAGATGAACAAATAAATAAACCATTTAAATGTCATGTTATAACTGACGGCGAAGTTTTAAATATAGGTAAAAGAAATCTTAAATTTATAACTGCTCCTTTCTTACATTGGGCAGATACTATGTTTACTTATGTTGAAGAAGATAAAACATTATTCACTTGTGATGCTTTTGGGTGTCACTTTGCAAATGTTGATGCTAATTCTGTTGAAAGTGAAGATTACTTAAAATCAGCTAAACATTACTATGATTGCATCGTTAAACCTTTTGCTAAACACGTATTAAATGCTATTAATAAAGTTGTTGATTTAGAATTAGATTTTGATACTATATTAACTTCACATGGTCCAATGCTTACTAAGGATCCTATGGCTCAAGTTAAAAGATATTTAGATTGGTCTACAGAAGTAGTTAATAGTACTAATCAAAACCAAGTTGCTATATTCTACTTATCTGCATACACTAATACATTAGTTATGGCTAAAAATGTAGAAAAAGGGTTACTTGAAGAAGGATGTAATGTTACTTTATACGATTTAGAAAATATGAACTTAAAAGAAATGCATGATGCAGTGGTTATGTCTAAAGTAATCTTATTAGGTTCTCCAACAATAAATAAAACTATGGTTAAACCAATGTGGGATTTATTCTCTGTTATAGATCCTATGGCTAATGTAGGTAAAATAGGTGGAGTTTTCGGTTCTTATGGTTGGAGTGGTGAAGGTATAACTATGGCTGAAACGTTAATAAAAGCTATGGCCTTTAAAATGCCAGTTCCTACTCTAAAAAAGAAATTCTTCCCTTCAGAAGAAACTCTTCAAGAATGTGTTAACTTCGGTAAAGAATTTGCTAAATTAATAAAATAATTTATATAATAAGGAGCTATATATTAAATAGCTCT
>DHKFR23503__coassemble_822_pt1 | contig 18937 bp, 17 predicted proteins | sample DHKFR23503__metabat2_high_PE_003 | metagenome-assembled genome bin DHKFR23503
GCAAAAAAGTGTCTTAAAACAAGATTTAAAACTTATTTTAAGACACTTTTTTATTATATGCTAAAATATATTTTTCTTATATTTTATATATTCACTTTGAAGCAATTCCATTTTATCTTTCATTATTAATTGAAGCTTTGATGCTAATTCTAATTCATTATTATCTAATGCCTCTATTATTTGAGTAAATAAAGATTTTTTTGTTAAAGTATCTTTCATTAATTCAAGTTTTATATTATTTATATTATTATATATAACTTCATCTAAAGTATCTATATTATCTATTGTATGGATTTTTTTACATTCTCTTATTATATCCATATTGTCTTGTATAATCCTATCTTTTAATTCCTTCATCCATTTATATATAGCACCTACTTTAAATGAATTTATAATATCATCAGTAAATACATCATTATTTTTTAATACTTCAACTTTTTCAATATATTTATCTAAATTTAACATATTTTCATAAACTGTAGCTGGTGATTTTCCAAATAATTTTTCTCTTTCTTCTTGAGTGTAATACTCAAATACATTTTCTTCATCTCTGTATTTTCTATCTTTTTCTAGATAAAAACCACCTTCACCAGCATTTTTAGATATTTCTTTTTCTAATTCTTTAGAATCTAAATTACTAACTGCCACTGCTTTTATACCATCTATTATTGCCTGGTAAATACTTGCTAAAACTAAATAAGTATTTGATAATGGATTTGGTGATCTTAATTCAAATCTAGTTGCTAATGGGTTATCTATATCTCTTATAAGACCTATTAATATTGATCTATTTCTTGATGTCATTTCATAACTTTTTCCAAGTGAAGTAACTATACATACTGGAGCTTCAAATCCTGGCACTAATCTATTTAATGCATCATTTGAATCCGTTACAAATGGATTTAATACTTCATAATTTTTAAGTATTCCCATTAATGCTCCATATCCTATTTCACTCATAAAATCATTATTCATTGATTTAGGTGAAATTAAATTTTTAACTTTTCCATTTTTTAATTTCGCACTTATTCCTATATGAGTGTGTTCTCCACTTCCAGCTACTTTATTAAATGGCTTAGCTTTAAAAGTTACATTAAGACCAAAACTTTTAAATACCTCTTCAACTATATCTCTTATTACTATCTCATTATCTGCAGTTTGTATTGCACTTGAATATTTCCAATCTATTTCTAATTGTTCCATTGCATGGTTAGTTTTTCCATCTATACTTATAGAACTTGCTATACCACCAACTTCTTTATGACCCATTTCAGGTTCTACACCCAATTCTTGTAATATTATAAGAGTTCTTTCTAATGCACTTCTTATAGTACCTTGAGTTTTTTTCCAATACTGCTCTTTTAAACTTTGAGATACATATAATTTATCTAAATCAGCTTTATCTTCTGGTGTACTTACCCAAAATTCTAACTCTGTTGCTGATGTTATATTTATCTTTTCTATATCATCTACACTATCTATATCTATATTATTAGAAAGATTTGGATATTTTTTTAATAAATTAATTAAAGTATTTTCTAAATTATCTGTTGCTCTTTGTAGTATTCCTCTTGAACATACCTTTTTATCATTGTGTACTAAGAAAGAAGGTATCTTAAGTGTACCAACAGGCAATTTAGTTTCATAATCAGTTAATTCAGTATTATAATCGATATACCAATTTACGTCTAAATCAGGAAGTAAATTAACTTTGGCATTGTTTAAAGTTGCAATCTCATGAAGTTCAACACTTGAACCATCTGTTTGTACCCCTCTATATAAAAAGTCATTAATATCTTTTTTAAATAATTCTACAGGTATTTTTTCATCAGTTGCATTTCCGCCTAAATCTATACCCATAAGAGATACAAATTTTATTTGTTTATTAGTGTTTAGTATTTGAACTATTTTTGCACTATTATGATCTTCTTTTTTTATTACTCTTAATAATCCCATAATAATACCCCTTTTTTATATATCTAGTTTTACATTATATTCATTTAACCATGTTTCTAACTGAATTAAATATGCTATTACTTGTGGTCCTGTCATAAGTTGACCAAACCAAGGTTTAGTAAAGCTTTTACCTTCAGTATTTATCATGTTAATCACAGCTTCTTTGTCTACTATTTGAAAAAGCTTAGCATTTGGATTTTGAACTATATCATTTAGCATTTTACACACTGCTTTAGTATATATTGGATTATGTGTTTTTGGATATGGACTTTTCTTTCTATCTATTATTTCATCAGGAAGTAAAGTTCTCATAGCTTCTCTTAAAAGTCCTTTTTCACGACCATGTAATAATTTCATATCTGCTGGTATATTGTACGCATATTCAACTAATTTTTTATCTGCATAAGGTACTCTTCCCTCTAAACTATTTGCCATAGTCATTCTATCTTTTCTATTTAATAAAGTTACCATAAACCATTTTATGTTTAGATAAGTTAACTCTCTCATTCTTTCATCTCTTAAACTTTCGCCCTTTAACTTTGGAACTTTTTTTATACTATCTTGACACATTTGTTTTGCATATTCTTCTATAGGTAAGTCTTTTAGACTTTTTGCTAATATATTTTTTCTATGATTTAATGAATCTTGCCATGGAAATATTTCTATATTTTCATAGTCTTTAGTGTACCAAGGATATCCACCAAATACCTCATCAGCACATTCTCCAGATAATGCAACTGTAGCATGTTTTCTTACTTCCTTAGAAAATAAATAAAGAGATGAATCTATATCTGCCATTAAAGGTAAATCTGCTGCTAATGTGGCCTCTTTTAAATAAGAAGCAAGTGTTGTATTATCTAATATTACATTATGATGATTACTTTTAATATACTCTGTCATTTTCACAACCCAAAAAGCATCACTATTTGGTTGGAATTCACTAGCTTTAAAATATTTTTCATTGTCAGTATAATCTATTGAAAATGTATTTAATTTCCCCTTGTTATCTCTTTCAAAAGACTTAGCAGCTACATATGATATAAAACTTGAATCAAGTCCACCAGATAAGAAAGTACAAACTGGTACATCACTAACAAGTTGTCTTTCTATTGCATCTACTAATAATTCTCTTAAATGCTTTGTAGTTTGACCTAAATCTTCTGTATGTTCTTTTGCTTCTAACTCCCAGTATTGTCTTAATTTTATTCCATTTTCATTGTATGTTAAACAATAAGCAGGAGGTACTTCTTTTATATCTTTAAATACTCCTGATCCTAAATTTCTTTGGGGGCTTATAGCTATCATCTCTAATAAACCTTGCTTATCAACTATAGAATCAATATTTGGATGTTTTAATAATGCTTTAATTTCAGATCCAAATACTAAAGAATCCTCCTTAAATGAGTAAAACAAAGGTTTAACTCCTAATGGATCTCTTACTAAAAATAATTCTTTTTTATAATCATCCCATATTGCAAATGCATATATACCATCAATTTTATTTACACAATCTTGCCCATACTCTATATATGAAGTTAAAAGCACTTCTGTATCAGAATATGAGTTAAAGCTATATCCTTTATCTAATAAATCACGTCTTACAACTTCTGTATTATATAATTCTCCATTGTATACTATAGTGTATTTTCTGTCACCTACATATTTATCCATAGGTTGAAGTCCACCAGTTGGATCAACTATAGCAAGTCTTCTATGTCCAAGTATTGCATTGTCATATACTTTTATTCCATATGAATCTGGACCTCTAAATTCTAGAGTATCTCTCATATTTTCTACTACATTATAATACGGCTTTATATCTTTTTTAAGATTAACCCATCCTACTATACCACACATATATTCCACTCCTTTATTAATATATGACATCTTATGTTATTTGAAAAATTTAGGTGTATACATTAATCATAAAAATAAAAAAATATATATAATAAAATTAATATTATTAAGTTTTTTATAAAAACAAAAAAGATGAAGATTTTATCTTCATCTTTAATCAATTACTTTATAAAGTTAATTACAAATGCATAATCATAGTCTTTATATTGACCATACTTTATCATACCTAATATTGCCAATACTATATATGATATTGAAACTATTGGCATTAAAATAAATCCTATCAATGCAATTATTGATGCTCCTGCTATTATTTCATATATTACAAAAGATATATGAAAATTTAATAGCTTTCTTCCATTTTCTCTTATATAATCAGATTCTTTGCTTAAATCTTTCCATACAAAGTATGACACTATAAATCCAACTAAATTAAAAACAAGTATAGCTGCTGCCATTATTAATATTATCAGATTTTCTCTTGACATAGAATTTCTGTAGTTATCCATTTAAATTCCTCCAATTAAAATACGTATAAATATAATACAGATTTGCATTACATGTTATTATATTATATTTATATAAATAATTCTATAGAAGTAATAAAAATTTGATTTACTCATATAGCCAACTACATCTACTTGCTTCCTCTAAGGTTAATTATTAATATAACTTTCTATTATATTTTTCACTTTGGGTACTACATGACTTCCTGTAGATTTTCCGTTTAAATCTTCTATAATCATTGATATAGCTATTTTAGGCTCATCCATATTTACTGCTACAAACCATCCATTTTCACTACCCTCTGTATCATTTTTGCTTTTTTTAATTTCCGCTGTACCAGTTTTTCCTACTAAGTTTACTCCATTTATTTTTCCTAAATTACCTGTTCCATCTTCATCATTTATAACTGCACCAAAACAACTAATTAGATTTTCTAAGTTTTCTTTATTTATAGCCTCACTATATACTTTTTGATTTTTATTTTCACTTATCACAAGTCTTGGTTTCATTATATTCCCATTATTAGAAAGTGCCGAGTAAGACATTGATACATCAAGAGGAGTCATAAGTACCTCACCTTGACCATATCCACTATCTGCAAGTAACATTTCATTATCTAATTTACCTTTATTAGATATTTGTGATTTATCCATAGGATATTCAAAATCTAAAGTTTCTCCTATACCAAATTTTTTAGCTCCTTCTATAAGTTTATCTTTACCTATTTTTATAGCTAAATCTGCAAAGTATATGTTATCAGAATATTTAGTAGCATCATATAAATTAACTGGTTTTTTCGGATCTTTTACCCTAGTAACATAATATTCTCCCCAATCACTACTCTTTTGCCAATTTAGTCCTTTAATATCAAATGTATCATTTGAATTTAATACATTTTCATCTAATCCTATAGATGCTGTTATAAGTTTCATAGTTGATCCTGGTGAGTAGGCATTATTAAATCGATTTTCATTATGAGCATATTCGCTTTCTTTCCATTTATTAGATATAGTCTTAGTTATATATGTAACCTTTGTATTAGAGTTATAAGATGGAGAGCTTACCATTGCTAATACTTCTCCAGTTTGAGGATGTAATGCTACAGATGCTCCTTTTTCATTATTCATTTGTGCATATATATTTTCCTGAAGTTTAGAATCTATTGATAACTTTATATTTTCTCCATTTATAGGTTCAGTTTTTGCTAAAGTTATTTTTTCTTCTCCCCTTTTTATAAATATATGTACACCATCTCTTGCTCTTAATTTATCTTCATAAACTTGTTCTAATCCTGATTTTCCTATTTTGCTTTGTGAGTTATAATCTTTATCTTTGTATTTTTCTAGTTCTTCCTTAGTTATATTATCAGTATATCCAATCAAACAACCTAATGCTTCACTATTTTGATATACTCTAGAATCTACCTCATCTATAATTACACCTTCTATAGTTTTTAATGAATTAATTTTTTCATCTTCATATTGAGACACCTTTAATATTGGTATTTTATGCTCTGGGTTTTGATTTTCTATTTTTTCACTTATTTTATCTATACTTACATCTAATATATTTGCAAACTTAGATAAATTTTCATCTTTATTTACTGTAAAAACACTAGGATGTATACTTACTTGATAAGCCTTACCATCATAAGCTAACTTATTATTATCCCTATCTAATATTTGACCTCTAATAGCTTTATCAACTTCTACTCCTATTTTATCATCTTTAATCATATTAGGAATTATTAAGCTTTCATTCCATACTATTTTATAATCTTTATCCTCTTCAACTATATTTACCTTTATATCTTCAAACTTCAATTTTCCTGCTAAAGTATTCATTGTAATTGATATAGGTATCTCAGTTTTACTATTTATTTCTCCAATTGAAATATTTATATCATTTACTCCTATACTCGAATATATGCTAGAGTATCTTTTTATAAAGTCTTCTTTAGATATATATTCTTTTGATTGTTTTGAAATATTATTATATAACTCTTTATAGTTTCCTTCATTTAATAAGTTTTCATAACTTTTAACCATAGATTGTATTTCATCATTTTTGCTACATCCTAATAAAACAAAAGTTGATACTATAAATACATTAAAAAGTAAAATTACTTTTTTAAAAAGTTTGCTCATGTTTATCCCCCTTATATTTATTTAAAATATTTACTTTTTATTTTATCAATTTCATAATTATCTAATGATAATGCCTTTCCAATATTTCCATTTAACATATTCCATACATAATTATGAACTAATACAGCATTTTCAAAATCTCCAATTTTCCATTTACTAAGCTCATAATATAAATAATTTCTTGCTTCTTCATCTTCTATATTATTTAATGAATTTAGTGCAACATCTATAGTTTGAGGATTTATGTCAATACTCCCATTTTTTCTTCCATCTATAGGTTTTATAATTTTATTACTCATCCTATGTATAAAATCAACTGCAGCATATTGAGTATTTATTTCACTTACCTCAGGTACTTGTTGACTATTTTCTAATTCATTATCTAAATCTACAACGTCTTTGTTATCATTCTCTACTTTATCCTTTGTATATTTAACAAACTTTATATTATTTTCATCATCTATAACTGCCCTAGGTATTATTTTATCAAAACCTATATATGATGTTATTTCATCTACATGTAATAAATTATTTATATTTTCTAATACATTCATAATTGGTGGAATATTATGAGCTAATGCTGGATTATATATTCCTATTGATAATATAACAGTTATACCTACTGCTACTTTAGATATAGTTTTTTTATTCTTTTCTTTTTTAATATCTTCTTCTGCTTTATCTATTACTTCTTTAATTATAAGCTCTTTATCAAATTCAAACTTTATATTATTTATTTTTTCTTTATCTATGTAAAAGTTTTCTATTTCTTTATCTATTTCTTCTATAGTTATACTATCTATATCAACAAATTCATCATCTATATTTTCATCTATTGAATTATACTGTTGTTTCTTTATAAATTTACTCATTAAAATATCCCTCCTTTAACATTTTTTTCATATCCTTGAGAGCCTTTCTTAAATGAGTTTTAATTGTATTTATAGGTCGATCTAATCTTTTAGATATCTCTTCTATTTTTAAGTCATCAAAATATCTAAGAATAACTACATCTTTATATTTATCTTCTAGTTCATCTATTGCATTATATAAATCAATTTTTATCTCTACCTTATCTTCAGTTACAACTTCTTTTATATAAGAAGTCTTATCAAGTTCTAAATCTACCATTCCTTTTTTTCTTAAATAATCATTTGCTACATTTATAAGTATTTTACTTAACCATGTCTTAAAATACTGTGGTTCTTTTAAATTCCTTATATTTCTATAAGCCTTATATATAGTCTCTTGAACGATTTCTTTAACATCATCTTCATACTTACATCTTATATAAGCTTCTCTGCACATCCTATCAAAGTAGATATTCATAAGATTTTCAAAAGCTTGACTATCCCCTTTAATAGCTCTTTTAACTAAAAGTACTTCCTCCATTTTATCTCCTTCCAATATCTTATTCTATATATTAGACTCTATAATTTAATAAAAAGTTTTAAATATTTTTATTTTTATAGTATTTTTTCTATGAAACATTTTTATATATTAGTAATTTTACAATAAATACATAATTTTACATATATTTTAAATCATTTATTCTACTTATAAAAAAAAGCTACTCAAAATTGAGTAGCTTAAAATACATTACTTATTCTAATACAATTTACATTTATTTATTAATTTTTTATAAACGGTTTTCATATGATCTTCGCTGGTTAACTCTAATACATTATCAATATCAACCCACTTAACATCACTATTTTCATCTTCTTTAACAACTAACTCTTCATTTTCATCAGCTTCTAAAATATATGCTACTGATAAATGAAGATGACTTGCTACATACTTTCCTCTTTTTATATGAGCATTTACTGGTAATATATCTATAGAACATATATCATTTGTTATAGGCCTAGCTTCTTTTATACCGGTTTCTTCTTTAGCTTCTTTTATTGATACATAAATTAAATCACTATCTCCATCAGCATGTCCACCAGTCCATCCCCATGAATTATATATATTATGATGTATCATTAAAACCTTAGTTCTTGACTTATTTACTATAAACCCAGAACTTGTTATATGTGCTATTTCATTATCTCTAACTAAAACATCATCATTTTTATTTATAAAATCTAATATAATTTCTTTATCTTTTTTCTCTTGTTCATCAACAGGATTATATTTTTCTATTTGTTCTATCCACTTCATATTTTGTCCCCCTATATATTAAGGGATTATAACCTTATAATTTTTAAGTCATAATCCCTAGTTTATCTAAATTTAAATATTAAAATTTGATATTATAGTTTACATAATTTTATTCTTGTTAATATATCTATTAATCAAATCTATTTTAATCAATATATTATTTAATATAATTATATTAAATATTGTACAAACTTATTCTATTTTTTATAAAAAATTCGCTTCGCTCAAAAAAATTATTTTGACTTTTTCATATACTCTATAGCCTTTAATGTTCCCATCTTAGAGTGATCAAAAGTAAGTCCCCCTTGGAAGTATACATTGTATGGTGGTTTTATTGGAGCATCTGCACTAAGTTCTATAGAAGAACCTTGAACAAAAGCACCTGCAGCCATTATAACTTCACTATCATATCCTGGCATTGCCCAAGGAACTGGCTTAACATATGAATCAACTGGAGCTGCAGCTTGAGCACCTTGGCAAAATGCTATAACTTCATCAGCATTTTTAAGTCTTACTATTTGTATTATATCACTTCTTACATCATCGTATTTTGGAAGAACTTCATATCCCATTTTTTCAAACATTCTAGAACAATATATTGCACCCATTAAAGCTTGAGAAACTACATATGGAGCCATAAAGAACCCTTGTAATACATTTCTAGTTGTACCAAATGTTAAACCACATTCTTTACCTATACCTGGAGTTGTAAGTCTGTATGATATAAGCTCTACTAAATCAGCTCTACCAGCTACATATCCACCAGTTAAAGCAAGTCCTCCACCTGGGTTTTTTATAAGTGATCCTGCCATTATATCAACACCAACTTCTGTTGGTTCTTTAGTCTCTATAAATTCTCCATAACAGTTATCAACCATAACTATAACATCTTCTTTAACAGATTTAGCAACATCTACTATTTCTTTTATATCTGATATTGTAAGAGATTTTCTCCAAGAATATCCCTTAGACCTTTGTATAAATACCATTTTAGTTTTATCATTTATCTTCGTTTTAATTCTTTCTAAATCAACATCTCCATTTTCTAAGAAATCAACTTGATTATATGTAACACCAAATTCTTTTAAAGAACCTTTTTCTTCTCTTATTCCTATAACACCTTCTAATGTATCATATGGTTTACCCGTAACTGATAGTATTTCATCACCTGGTCTTAATATTCCTTGTAAGCAAAGTGTAAGTGCATGAGTTCCGTTAACTATTATAGGTCTAACTAATGCATCTTCAGCTCCAAATACATTAGCATATATTTCTTCTACTTTTTCACGACCTAAGTCATTATAACCATATCCTGTTGTCCAGTTAAAATGGTTATCACTTAAATTAGCTTCTTGCATAGCTTTTAATACTTTGTATTGATTATATTCTCTTATTTCTTTTATTTCATCAAATTTATGTTTTATATCATCCATTGCTTCTTCAGATAATTTAAAAGTTTCATCATCTAATCCGTAAAATCCTTTTAATAATTCTTTAGTCTCTTGTAACATAATATCCACCTGTCTTTTTAATTTTGTCCTTAAAATTTTATCATAGTATGTATTTGTAGTCAATTTCTAGACAATTAACTATAATTTACTTATTTATATAATCATATTTTTTATTTATTGAATCTACTTTAAAATGCACTCTTAACTTTTGGCATTCTTTTTCTCTTTACCATATCATCATCTATATTTAAATTTTTCTCATTTTCTTCTTTTTTTCTTTTCTTCTTTAAAAATTCTATAGCCTCAGCTAATAACTCAAAATTCCCTTCAATTGAAATAGCTTCATTTGTATTATCAGTTGTTCCCTCCATACTAATCTACCTCTCTTTTTTTATATTTACTAACTTTATTAATGTATATTTATAAATTTTTACATATAATATTTTTACAATAATATTATATATTAAAAATATTAACTAAAAGTGAATCTAAAATGAAATTCTAGTGAATTTTCACATCAAAACCTATATTTTATTATATCCATTATATTTTCTTAATACTATCAATTAAAACTTACTATTAAAATATAAAAGTCTATTTTTAGTTATACACTTTTATATTTTATTTATCGTTGCTCAAAAAATTTTTTACAATTAAATCCAATGAAAAGAGTGTAGACTTTTGCTACACTCTAATTCTCAATTTATTTATCTAATATATCCTTTAAAGCCTCATATGAAAAGTCTATTATATCTGCACAACTAACCTTATTTCTTTTAAGGTCTGAGCATATTTCAGAATTAAAATTTCCTCTTACCCTACTCATCAATTCTCTAGCATAACCTCTAGCTTCATTTGCTTGACCATTATTTTCTCTTCCTTTTATATATCCTACTATCATAGCTGCTGCATTTACAGCACCACATAAACTTCCTACTGTCATACCAGTCCCCATTGCACTTCCTAGTGATACTGGTATATCTGTATTATGTTCTTCATTATATGATTTTATTAATGCTTCTGCACAATTATATCCTTGGCTGTGATAAACTGATGGTTTTGTCATCTTAGTCCCCTCTCTTAATATCTATTTTTATTATTTATAATATCATTATCATACACTTTCTTCTGTAACTATGTCACATAAACTAAAGTTATTATGTATTAAAATAATTATATTAGCATTTTTAATATTTTTATTATTTTATTGTTAAACTAAAGTTATAATTTTCTATTATTTTTAAAATCATTTCTTCATTAAGATTATATATAGATACAGCACTATATTCAAGGTCTACTTTATCATCTAGCCAAATTGAATATAACTCTATTGGACTTATCAACTTAATATCTTTTATATAATCTAATATTTGTTTTGCTCTTTTATTATCTATACTACAAGAAACTTCATATATAAATTCTTTATCAGTATAAAAATATACATCATCAAAAATATAGTTTTCTTTACGAATACAAAGATTTCCCATATCATCTTCACTTTCAAAATATGATATTTCACTATTTGGATCTAGCTCATCCCAAGAACAAAAATTTGGCGGTTTTATTCCTTTTAGTTTTGCTTCTATAGGTGTTATTATTTGTTCATTAGTTAAATCTACTTCAGGTATTTCAAAATCTGAAGCTATAAATATGTATTTACTCATTAAAGACTCCTATTATATTATACTAATTTAAAATCTACATTATAATTATACTATCTTTATATATAAGCGAGGCAAATATTTTACTATAATTCACATTAATTACATATACATTTAAGTTTTGTTTAAGATTAATTTTTTATAATAATCTCAGAAAGAAGTTATTAAACAAATAGGAGGAAGTATAAATGGCTATAAAATCATTTAAACGTTTTGAAAAAAAATTTATTATAACAAAAGAACAATATGATAAATTAATCCCAATACTTTCAGATTATATGAACTTGGATAAGTACTGTAAATTAGGTGAAAACTACAACATTTATAATATATATTACGACACTCTTAATAATGATGTAATTAGACACTCTATCTCTAAACCTTACTATAAGGAAAAGCTTAGACTTAGAAGTTACAATATTCCAACTAGCTTAAATGATAAAGTATTTTTAGAGTTGAAAAAGAAAATAAATGGAATAGTTAATAAAAGAAGAGTTGTAATGACTTTAGGTGATGTTTATGAATTTTTAGAAAATGGTAAAAAGCCATTGTTTGATGATTACGAAAATAAACAAGTTATAAAAGAAATAGAATATTACTTAAGCAAAAATAAAGTCTATCCAAATGTTTATATAGGATATTCTCGTAAAGCATTCTTTGGAAAAGAAGATAAAGAGTTTCGAATAACTTTTGATTCTAAAATAACTGCGAGACGTGATGATTTATATTTAAGTTCTGGTTGTTTTGGTCATGATATTTTAGGCGAAAATAAATATTTAATGGAAGTTAAGTTTTTAGGAGCTATTCCAGTGTGGTTTACTAAAATTCTTTCTGATTTAGAAATATACAATACTCATTATTCAAAATATGGTAATGAATATATGATGTATTGTTTAGAAAATAAAAATAACAATATAAAAAGGAGTACAAAAGTATGTTAGAAACAATAATTTCATCAACAACAGGAGAATCATTTACTCTTGTAAATGCATTAATAGTAATTTCTGCATCAATATTATTAGGGCTAGTAATTAGCTGTGTTTATATTAAAACTAATCAAAAAAATGGATATAGTTCAGGATTTTCACTTACATTAATTATGTTACCTGTAATAATATCAATTATTATTCTTTTAGTAGGTAACAATGTTGCTAGAGCATTTAGTTTAGCTGGAGCATTTTCTATCATTCGTTTCAGAAGTGCACCTGGAGATCCAAAAGATATCGCTTATGTATTCTTCACTTTAGCAGTTGGATTAACTTGCGGTATGGGATACATTGGTTACGCAGTTATATTTACAGTTATTTTATCTGCTTTAATGTTTATATTAGATATAATTAAATTTGCTATACCTAAAGGCAAATCTATGCAACTTAAGATAACAGTTCCTGAAGATTTAAACTATGAAGGTGTATTTGAAGAAGTTTTAAATAAATTTGCTACTTCTTATTCTATTGAAAGAGTAAGAACTAGAGACTTCGGTGCATTATTTGAATTATACTATAGAGTTCAGTTAAAACCTGATGTTAATCAAAAGACTTTCTTAGATGAACTAAGATGTAGAAATGGAAATTTAAATATAAGTCTTACTATGGCTGGATTTGAAGATAAAGCTTACAATTAATTTTTTATTTAATCCCTTAAATTTAAGGGATTTTTTTATGTTTATTTAACTTTAATTTAAGGTTTCTATGTTAAATTTTAATTACTAGCACATAATAAGATAAGTCATTTAAAAGGAGATTAATTATGAGAATATTATTAGTAGAAGATGAAAAGCAGCTTTCTGAAGCTTTGCAACAAATACTTATAAAAAATAAATACACTGTAGATGCCGTATACAATGGTGATGAAGGTCTTGAATATGCTTTAACAGGTGTTTATGATGTAATAATTTTAGATATAATGTTACCTAAGCTAAATGGAATTGAAATACTTAAAATGATAAGAAAAAGAAAGATATCTACTCCAGTTATATTACTTACCGCTAAAAGTAGTGTTGAAGATAAAATTTTAGGACTAGACTCTGGTGCAGATGACTACTTACCTAAACCATTTTCTATAGATGAACTACTGGCTAGATTAAGAGCCTTAACTAGAAGAAGTGGAGATTTTATTAATGAAAATGTATTAGAATTTTCAGATATAAGATTAAATTTATCTACTTATGAGATGGAGGTTAATGATAACTCTATAACTCTTACACAAAAAGAGTTTGATATATTAAAATATTTTATGCAAAGACCAAAATTAGTTGTTAGTAAAGATGATTTAATAACTAAACTTTGGGGATTTGATTCTGATATTGACTATAATAACATTGAAGTTTATATTTCATTTTTAAGAAAAAAACTAGCTTATGTTGAATCAAATGTAAAAATAACTACAATAAGACGAGTTGGTTATAGATTGGAGTAATATTTATGTTTGATAAATTAAAATTAAGACTTATATCCATAAATATGGCCCTACTTACTACAGTTTTTGTAGCTATATTTGGTGTTATATTTATTATAACAAGTAATAGCATAAATAGAGAAATTAATGGTAATTTAAATGCTTTAATTCATGATTTAAAAAGGCCTATACCTCACTCTGTTAATATTGTAGTAGAGTTATCAAGTGACGGTACTATAAAACAACATTTTAAAAGCTACGAAGTCAGCACTAATGATGATACTTTACAAAATGTTGTAGATAAAATATTAAAAAGTGGTAAAGATTTTGGTAAAGTAGATATTTCTAGTAGTACATATTCTTATCTAAAAGGCAATGGTCCATTTGGAGTTAAAATTGCTTTTATGGAAAGAAGTATGTATGACAATATGCTATTTCAGCTTTTAAAGAATTTGATTCTTATTGGTTTTATTAGTTTAATAGCATTACTATTTATTAGTATTTACTTAACAAATAAATCTATAATTCCAATAAAAGAAACTTTTAAAAAACAAAAGCAATTTATTGCTGATGCTTCACATGAATTAAAAACACCTTTATCTATAATAAAAACTAATACTTCACTTATTTTAAGCCATCCTGATGATACTATTAAAAATCAATCTAAATGGATTAACTATATAAACTCTCAAACTGATCGTATGTCAGAGCTTATAAGTGAGATGCTATCCCTTGCTAAAATGGATACTGCTGAAAATAAATTACCTCTATCACCTATAAATATGAGTAAGATAGTTGAAAGTATGATTTTAATGTTTGATGCAGTTTTATATGAAAACAATATAGAATTAGAAACTAATATAAGTAAAAACTTATTTATAAATGGTGATAAGGAAAGTCTAAAAAAGCTATTTAGTGTAATAATGGATAATGCTATAAAGCACACTAATAAAAATGGTAATATCACTGTTTCATTATTCTCTGATAAAAATAAAGTTAAAATGATTATAAGAAATACTGGTGAAGGAATAGCGCAGGAGCATTTAGAAAGAATTTTTGAAAGATTTTATAGAGTTGATAGTTCTAGAAATAGAGAAACTGGTGGTTATGGCTTAGGTTTATCAATTGCTAGTTCTATTGTAAAACAACACAAAGGTAAAATTTATGCAAAAAGTAAAATTGGTGAATTTACTTCATTTATTGTTGAAATCCCACAACAAAATTCAATACAAAATTAAGTAAAATAAAAGGAACAATATTTAAGCAAAATATTGTTCCTTAATATATACAAACTTATTGTTCAGTTAATTGACTACTCACATTGCTATTAGCATTATTAGTATCTTGTTCAGTTTCTTCTTCTCTACCTGGTTTAATACCTTGCATTCCAGAACCTCCTGGTCCACCTTTACCGCCTATAGTACTAGTTGATGCTCCCTCTTGAGTAATACTTGTTATAGTTTCTGATGTAGTTTCACTTCCTACCTCAGTTCCTCCTGAATAATTTCCATCAGAATATAATCCATCTTTAGCTTCTCCTTTTGCCGTTCCACCTACCGATACCGTATATTTAGTATTATCTTTAATATCAGGTGTTGAAACTATTACTGATGAATAATTCTTTGATGGAGCATAAGTTAATATATTTTTTCCATCAGATGATTTAATATTAAATACAGTGTTTGCTTCTTGTGATGTTAAGTTTAAATTTAATATTTTTTGAGATGATGAATCACTAGGTGTTTGTGCCATACCTGAACTTCCTGATGCTACTAATATACCACCACTTACATCAAAAGTTCCATCATAATCTAAACTTCCGTTACCATTATTAGTTGGACCATTTACTAATACAGTACCTCCTGCCATCTTTATATTTCCATTTGCATCTATTCCATCACCACTAGCATCTACATATACATATCCACCTGTAATATTTATTAAACCATCACTTAATGAACTAAATTTATCATTTCCTGCCATCCCTGTTTCTGTTGATACATCATTTCCACCAGCTGCATTTATTCCATCATCACTTGATACAACATGTATATTTCCATTATTTATATTTATTGTTGTACTTTCTATACCTTCATAAGATTTAGATATATTTATTGTCCCTCCATTAATATCTAATTGAGTATCTGAATGTATACCGTCATCTCCAGAAGCTATTTTAAAAGTACCGCCATTAATAGTTGCATTGGCATTTGAATGAATTGAATCATCTTCTGAGTCTATATTGAAAGTACCTCCGTCAATTATTATGTTAGTTGTTGCTTTTAAAGCTTTCATGCTAGTACTTTCATCGGTTGATGTATTAGTACTAGTATCAGTATTTGAGCTTGTATTTGTATCTGTTTTATCTGATGAGTTTGTATTAGTATCTTGGTTACTTGGTGGCTGTTTCATATTTTGCGGCATCTCTGGTCTTTCTCCTTGTAATTGCCCCTCTGGTAGTTGTGGTGGTTGTCCATTTTGAGTTTGTCCATCTGGTAATGCTGGTGGCTCCCCTTGTGCTTCACCACTTTGCATTGTTGGTCTTTCTCCTTTTGTCATACCATCAGGTCTTTGTCCTGGAGCTTGATTTGACTTAGTGCTATTTTCACTTCCTTCACCTGTTTTTATTGTTATATCTCCATCAGCTACAAGTAATTGTGTTTCTGCTTGTATTCCATCTTGCTTTGATGTTATATTTATTTTTCCACCTTCAATATATACATAACCTTTAGTTTTATCTGTTGTATTATCAGATTTCATTCCATCGCCTTCAGAATTTATAGTTATATTTCCATCAGTTACATTTATACAGTCCTTACCTTTTATTCCATTATTTTTAGCATTCACAACTATGTTACCACTTTGAATTTTTAAATCATCATTACTTGCTATACCATTGTTGTAATTTGCATTTACTGTAAGTTTACCACTACCTATTATAGTCATATCATCTTTACTGAATATTGCTGCATTTGGATCATTACTTGTCTCATCTTCAAACACATAAGTTTCTCCATCAGTTATATTATTTTCAGTACCATCTGCTAAAGATAATATTGCTTTTTTAGCATTTTTTACATATATTGGTGCATTATTAGAACAGTTAATATCAACTCCATTTAAGATAATGTATACCTTATCTTCATCTCCTGCATCTACTATTATCTGACCATCTTCAACTTTTCCACTTACACTATAAGTTCCTGCTTTTGTGATAGTTACTTTATTATTTGAAACTTCTGCTCCTTGACCTTCAACAGTTACTTCAGTTCCTAATTTTATATATGTATCTGGATCTGAAACACTTTCGCTTTCTAAAGATTCTATATTAATACTAGTTTTTTTTGTGTTACTTTGTGATTGTGTATTATTTTCATTTTTTGAACAAGCTGTTACTGTTACACTTAATGATAGTGCTGATAACATAGCTATTAGTTTCTTATTCATAAAAAACCTCCTTAAGTTTTGTTCTTTTTAATGATGATATTGTATCATCATTACCTTAAATAAAACTTAAAGAGTACTAAATTATCTACTATTATTGACTATATACTTTTAATTTTATTCATTAATTACTTTAATAGGCTTAATTGTTCATTTTACTATATCAGTATTAATAGTTCCTTCATTAAATATAACTTTTACTGTTATTCCTAATTCTAAATCATTTATATTATAAAGTTTATAATTAGTTTTATTTTGAAGTACAGTATCTTTAATTATATTTTATTTTCTAAACACTTTTCAGGATCAATATATATCAGTTCCCATTTCCCATCTTTATTTTTCTTATAATCAGCTATTTTTATATCTACTCCATTAGTTAATTGATAAAAAAGTACATAATAGTCATTCTTATCTTTATCTTTGAAATATACCTTTTTTTCATATCCATTCTCTTTTACAACAACTTCTCCATCTATTAATGAACACCATCCACCATATTCAATTTCAACAAGAGATTTTGCATCCCATGACCATCCATGATAAGGAGCACATAAATAATTTTCAGGAGTATACATCATATCTTTTATTTTATATACATTATCTTCTTTTTCTAAATAAATATATCCATAATAATATGCAAATACACCCTTTGGTTTATCTGTACCTTCTATAACTTCTAGTTCTACAAAGTATTTTATATCATTAGGTCTTTTTTTATCTGATGGTACTTCATTTAATTTGATTAAGTTTATGTGTAATTGATTTTCAAAAGACTTAAAATATTCTTTATATGATACTTTCTCTTTATATGACTTAGATAAAAAATTATATGCTAAAGGATATGGACCTGTCGCATCTCCTAATGTACCACATCCAGTTTGGGTATTATCCAAAGGGTTTGCTGTTTCTCTTAATACACTAAAATAATTTATTATAGTTTCTTTAGGAGTTTTTAATAATTCTTTGTTAATCTTAATATCAGATGGCTTTTTGCCATAATCATTAATACTTAATAGATTTCTTTTAGTATTTAATATGGGCATATTTGATGGTCTAAAAAATCTTTCTAAGTTATAAATATCTTCTTCATTATCAACTTTAATCTCTTCTTCTATCTTAGTTTCTTCTAAATAACGACCTCCTAATATAAGTTTATCTAGTTTATTTTCCTCTGAATTTATTACTAATGTACTACTTATTAATATTATTGTTAACAAACCTGCTAGTCTTCTTTTAAACATAAAATACCTCTTTTATTTTTTATAATATTAATATGTTTAACAACTCTGCTTATAATATGCTAACTTTAACATTTATTAATTTAAGGTATATTAATTCCTCTAATTAA
>DHKFR23503__coassemble_824_pt1 | contig 18834 bp, 16 predicted proteins | sample DHKFR23503__metabat2_high_PE_003 | metagenome-assembled genome bin DHKFR23503
TGTCCTTTCATGTAAAGTTATTTTGTGGTTATTATTACTGTAACATGAACATAAACTTATGAGCTATTTTTTGTTATTTTTAAGTTCTTGACTTAATATGATAATTCATCAAATAATAAAATATTCATTTATTTTATTATCATTATAGCGATTGATAATATAATAGCTAAAGATATATATATGCATACAACTATTTTAGTTCCAAATTTTATCCATGTAGTGTATTCAACTTTTGAAATGGCTAATCCACCCATAATAACCCCTGATGTTGGTGTTATCAAATTTACAAGACCACTACCTGCACTTAATATAGATATAACTATTTCAGGTGCAAATCCTAATGTTTTAGCAAGAGGTCCAAATATTGGTACAGATAGACTTGCAAGCCCTGAAGTTGATGGAATTAAAAATGATAGTCCTATATATATTAAAAATGCTATATTAGTAAATAGTATCGGTGACATTCCAGTAAGTGTTGTAGATGCTCTATTTAATACATATATATCTAAATTTGTAGATGACATAATAAATGATATACCTCTGGAAATACCTATTATAAGTGCTACACCAACCATTTCTGAAGCACCTTCTATTATTGCTGTTACTATTTCCTTTTCATTAAATCCATAAACTATACCTATTATAATTGCCATCAATGTAAACCAAGCAGCAAGTTCTGAAAACCACCAATTACCAAAAGGTTCTCCTGTTAAAAATAATGTTTCTTTAAATATACTTATACCAAATCTCTCCCAAGGTATTACCCCTAATATCATGACTATAAAAGAGATTATAAATAAGCAAATTACAATTTTTCTCTTTGTTGTAAATTCTATTGTTTCTTTATTACTATCCATAAATGCTTCTTTTGCATTTTTATATTCTTTTGTAGACAAAATAGATGCATTTTTATCATTTTTTACTTTTTTTGCATAATTCATCACAAAAAATATAGATATAAATAAAGATGATAACCATAATATTACACCAATTCCTATAACTATAGCTTGATTAGCTACTATTCCAACTCCTTTTAAAGAATCTATACTTGTAGATACTAAAAATGGATTAACAGTAGAACCTAAAACACCACTACCAGCTCCTAAAATTATAGTTGCTACTGCTGTTAATGAATCAAATCCTGCAGCCATCATAGTTGCTGTAACTAATGCATAAAATGCTAATGTCTCTTCTGCCATACCATAACTAGTTCCTCCTAGAGAGAATATAAACATAAGTATAGGTATTAATAGTAATTCTTTTCCATTTAATTTTTTAACAACTGCTCCTATACCTGCATCAAGTGCGCCAGTTTTTGTTACTATACCTAAAAATCCACCCATTAAAAGTACGTATAAAGATATATCTATAGCATCTTTTAAACCATTTATAGGTGCCATTACAATATCTGAAAATTTTGCAGGATTTACTCCTGGTATAAATTGAGTTATTATAGCTATTAATATTGTAATAATTAACAATATACTATATGCTGTAGGCAACTTAAAACCTTTTTTCTTCATATTGAGTCCTCCACATATTTAGTTATATAGTTTTAAGTTATCCAAAAAAATATATATAATTCACTTAGTTATTTTATACCTATTATATATTTAATGAAAATTACTCTGCATAAAAAGTATTTTATATAAAATAAATTATCATACGTAAAAATACTCTATAATATAAAAATTTATATTATAGAGTATTTTTTCATATTTTCTAATTATTATTTATTCTATCTCTTCTAACACACCTAATTTTTTAGCTATTATTTTAGTTGTACTACCTTGAATAATAATAGTTATAAGTATTGTCATAAATACTATAGATGATATTATTTCATTATTAGGAACATTCATAGTAGATATAATACCACAAAGTGCAGCTGGTATTACACCAGTTTCTCTTACCCACATCATAAAAAGTATTTCTTTTTTGTTCCATTTAGCTTTTCTATCAAATACTGTACATAAAATTACACATATAGGTCTTGCTATAAACATAAGACTTAAAACTACTAATAGTGATGGTACAAAGTATTTACCTAACATAGATAAATCTACTTGACTTCCTAGTATAATAAATATAGACATACGACATATAGTTCCTAAAGTTTCAGCTACATAATAATCTGCATCATATGATTTTTGTGATAACCATACTCGAAAATTTTTCTTATTTCTATTTATTATCCCAACTATAAAACACGCCATATATCCACTTCCGCCTAATTTAGTTGCAACTTCATAAGCAATTATTACAGATAAAATAGATATTATAGGTGCAAAATCTTTAAATATACCATATGGTTTATCATTTATAAGATGTAATAAAATTATACCTGTAACAACACCTATTACTACTCCAACTACAACCATTATACTTAATTCATATATATTTTCAATAAATGAAAATCTACCTGATAATATTATAGTTAATACTGCAGATGTGAGTATAGCCCCAGTTGCATCATTAAATGCTGATTCACTTATTATAGTTTGCTTTATTTTATCCTTTATACTAGTTTGATTAAATATCGGAACAAGCGTAGCTGGATCTGTAGATGCAATTATTGCACCAGATAATAAAGCCGTTAAAAAAGGTACTCCAAATGACAAACTAACTACTTTTGATACTATAAGCGTACATACTAAAACTCCAATACTTGATAATAAAAATACAGTTACTTTTACATCCTTTAATACTTTTAAACTTATTTCTTTTCCTCCAAGGTAAAGTATAAATGCAGATCCAAAAGTTAATATAATCTGATTTTCTACCTGATAATTGCTTGTATTTATAAATTCTAATACAGATGGACCTATTATTATACCTGCTATTAAGTATAAAACTATATCTGGTATTTTAAGTATATCACTTATTTTGCTACATATGATTCCCGTTAATGCTACCACTGCAAATATTATTAAAAGTGTATTACTTTGTATTGTTTGAATAGATTCTTCCATCTTTGTATCTCCTTAATATTGATAGTTTAAATTATAAAGTTATTATATTTAAGTAGATATAAATATGTTCAATTTAATATAATAAAGCCTTTAACAATATTGTTGTTAAAGGCTTTATATACGATAATATATTTAAATCATATAATACAAATTATGTAGTATCTATAATTATTATATTGTTTAACTGTATATTTTGTTGTTTAATATAAATTGCTTTTCAACTATTCTTTTCTTAAAATAAATATATTTATTATACTCATCTTATTTTTATAATTTTAAAAATACTATATTATTTATATCGACACATATTTTTACAAAGTCTCCCTTATTATATTCATTAGATATAGATGTACATTTTAATACTTCTCCTTTTATGTTAATATCATAAAAAGTTTTATCTCCTACATACTGCTTTTTTTGTACATATCCATCTATACCATCATTATAATTTGAACTATGTAATTTTATACATTCTTTAGGAATCATAGCTTCAACAACATCTAAATCATCATATCCTTTTGCATCTATATCTAATATATTACTTTTAAATACTTCTTTTACTATTCTTCCTTTTATATAGTTTCTTTCTCCAAATATATTAGCAACTGATTTAGTTTTAGGTTTTTGATATAATATATCAGGTTTATCAAACTGCTCTATTTTACCATTTACCATAACAGCTATTTTATCACTCATTATAAGTGCTTCTTCTTTATCATGAGTAACAAGTATAGTAGTTATATTTAATTTCTTCTGTAAATTCAAAACAAATTCTCTCATTTCATTCCTTAAATTTATATCTAAGTTTGAAAAAGGTTCATCTAATAATAATACTTTAGGATTTACGGCTAGGGTTCTTGCTATAGCAACTCTTTGTTTTTGCCCTCCTGATAATTCTGATGGATACTTATTTTCATAACCATTTAATTTTACAAGTCTTATTAATTCATCAACTTTATCTTTTCTAATTTTCTTATTTATATTTTTCACTTTTAAACCAAATTCAATATTTTCATATACACTCATATGTGGAAATAGTAAATAATCTTGAAATACTATTACTGCTTCTCTTTTTCCTGTTGGTATATTTAGCACTGACTTATCATTAAAAGTTATATCCCCACTATCTGGATTAATAAGTCCTGCTATTAATTGTAGTGTTGTACTTTTTCCACATCCAGATACTCCTAGTAATGATACTATTTCTCCATCTTTTATATCTATATTTATATTTTCTAATACTGTCTTTTCATCAAAACTTTTATTTATATTAATAAGTTTAACTGATGACATATTTATTTCTCCTTAATCTCTTATATATTAAAAAAATTGATGCTGTTTTTATAGTAAGATTTTATCCTTTTTTCTATTAGTATTAAAACTATTATACTTACACCTAAAAATACTATACTATACATAGATGCTATTACTCTATCTCCACTTTGTATATACGGAAACATAATCATAGGGTAAGTAATTACAGTTCCGCCTCCTATAAGCATAGTTAAAAAGTATTGACTAAATACTATTATAAAACACATACTTGATGCTCCTAGTATACTAGGTAGCAATAAAGGTAGTGTAACATATCTAAATATATCTATCTTGCTTGCTCCAAGCATTTTTGCTTGTATTTCTAACTTATCTCCAATTAATTTATACATATCACCTATAATTCTTACAGCATAAGGTATGCAAGGTAATATATTTATAATTATTACTCCTATATATGTATTTGCTAATTTTAACTTTATAAAAAAAATGTGTACTCCCATTGCTATTGATATTGTAGGTATTATTACTGGTGATAATACTAATAATTCAAAAAATCTCTTTCCTTTAAAATTATATAAAGATAGCGCCTTAGCTGCTGGAATACTAATCACTATTGTAATAAATACAACTAAAATTGATAATATTATGCTATTTATTAATATTAATATATTATCTAAACTTAATATATATTGAAATCCTCTTAATGAATAACCTTGTGGTAAAATACTTGGATATATCCAAGAACCTGTTACACTCCAAATCCCCAATATTATTAAAGGAAATATAAAAGCTATAATAGCCAATTCTATTATTATTTTCTTTAAATTCACTTTAATATCTCCTCCTAAATTTTATATTTATTTATCTTTTCTAAAATTTTATTATATACAATAAGAAGTATAAAACTTAAACTAGATAATATAACATTTATAACCATAGCATATGATCTTTGAGATAAGTCCGAACTTATATAACTTGTATATGCACTAACAGAAAGTGCTTTAGGTGTTGTTGGACCTATTAAAAATGGTACTTCAAATGAACCAAAAGAAAAAGCAAATAAAATTATAAATGAAGATATTATTGTTGGTGAAGCTAATGGTAATATTATATATCTAAAATATTGTAACTTACTAGCTCCTAAATTTAATGCTACTTTTTCTAAATTATTACTTATATTTTTCAAAATATTATAAGATGTTACAATAGTAAATGGGATTCCTTTCCATAAATATACCAATATTACCCCTACTCCATTTTTATCAGAAACTAAAGACATGAATTGAGATGAATCACTTATAATATTTAATAAATATAATATTCTTGAAATTATTCCTGACTGAGAAAATATAGTTATCATTAACATTACTACAACTATATGTGGAATTATAACAGGTAAGTTTAATAGTGATTCTTTTATTTTAGATAATTTTTCTTGTGATAAAAAATATGCTAGTATCACTCCTATAAAAACTGATACTGTAGATGATATAAATGATGTTTTTAAACTAAATATAAGAGATTCTAAAAACATAGAATCTCCTATAATTTCTTTATAAAATCTAAAACTAATATTTTTTTCACCTATATATGGCATATAACCTAAACTTTGCATTATGCAATTAGCTATTCCAAATCCCATTATACCTATTAATATAATAGTAATAGGTGCTAACAATATATATGGTTTTAGCTTATTTTCCATTTTGTAAAACCTCTTCAATCCATATCTTTTCTATTATAGGTACTAATCCTGCATTTAACTCTGGTAATGTCTCTCCAAATTCTGCAGCTTCACTAAATTTAGACTTTTCTTCGTTCGGTACCTTATCCATATCTAATACAGTCATATCACCCCAATTAGAAGTATCAGTTTTTGAAGCCTGAGCATCTATACTCATTAAAAAGTTTATAAGTACCATAGCCCCTTCTTTGTTAGGTGCATTTTCAGGTATTGTTAAAAAGTGAGTATTACTTATATTTCCTTTATCAAATGCTATTATTTCTGTATCCTTACTATATTCATTACTATCAATTTTTCCTTTTATAGTATTTGGTGAATAAGTCATTGTAAAGTAAACTTCACCATCTGAATACATATTGTCTAGTTGTGCTATAGTAGCAGGATATGTTTCTCCCTTATTCCATAAATATGGTTTAATTTCATTTAAATAATCCATAGCTGGTTGTATAACTTTTCTAACTTCATCTTCATTCTCAGGTAAGTTAATTAAATTTTCATATCCTACTATATCATATATTACATTTCTTACAAATGCGCTTCCTTCAAAATCAGGTAATGCAGGATATGTAAATTTACCTGGATTTTTGATTATTGCTTCTTTTAATGTTTCAGTATCTTCTATATTTTGAGTTACTTTACCACTATCTTTAATTACTACAAACTCTGATTTACCCCATGGTGCTTCTAATCCATTTACAGAAGTTCCAAAATCAGTATTTATAGTTTCTGAATTTTTATCTATGTAATCATTAAAATTAGGAAGTTTTTCTGTAAATGCTCCAAATAATAGATTATTTTCTTTTGCTGTTTTAAAATTTTCACCATTTATCCAAACTACATCCATTACTCCTTCTTCGCTTTTAGCTTGCTTTTCTGATAATAATTTATTCATTATATCATCAATATTCATTCCTACTCTTTTTACTTTTATATCGTATTTTTCTTTCATTTGTGGTATTACGTAAGTGTCAAACCATTTGTTCATAACTTCATTACCACCATATCCATAAAAGTTTACTGTAGTTCCTTTGGCATTTTTTAAAATTTCATCATAACTATTATCTAATATATTTATATTACTATTTGTATCACTTATTTTTTGAGATTTTGAACATCCTACTAGGGATAAAATCATCATAATACATAATATTACAGTGTAATTTTTTTTCTTCATCTTTATAACTCCTTATTATTGTAATAATCTTTTTGCTTCTAAAAACCTTTGAACTGCAGTTATTATTATTAGAACTGAGAATATATTAGTTATTATTCCTAAATAGCTTGGAATTAAAATCATAAGTGAAAAAAATATAAATCCTTCACTTCTTTCTGCAACTCCTGCTTGATAATAAAATGACTTAACTCCTTTTTTTTCACTTAATGCACCAACTGTTAAAAAAATAGTCATCGACATAAGTATACATACAGTTAATATTATAAGATTGTATCTTACATCTATAAATTTAAACCCTAACACTAACACAATACTCACTTCTACAATTCTATCTGAAACAATGTCAAGAAGTGTTCCAAAGGATGATGAACTATTACTTTTTCTTGCCATAGCTCCATCTACTGCATCTAAGTATCCTGATACCCAAAGTAAGATAACTGCACTTATTTGCATATCAAAATATAAAAATATAGAAGTTGATACCCCTATTAATAACGCTAATATTGTTACATTATTAGGAGTTAGATTTAATTTTAAAAGAAATTTAGCTCCTAATTCAATTATTGGATTTACATATTTTCTTGCATGTGTATCTAACATTTTACCTCCTAGGTTTTATTTATTATTTTCTAAGTTTTTTGTAATAAATATATTTTTTAATATTATAGATACTACTAAAAGTAATATTAAACCTATTATTGATAAATAAAAACTTTTGCTTCCTATATTAACTGATTGTGCTCCAATATTTACAAATACAAAAATTCCTGGTATCGTTCCAAAAAAAGTTGCAAGTAAGAAATCTTTATATTTTATACTTGTTAAGCCAGAACCATAACTAATTACATCAAATGGAAATAAAGGAATGAGCCTTAGTATAAGTACTATAAAGAATCCTTTTTCATTTATCATATTTTCTACCTTATCTAATTTTTCTTTTGTAAGTTTTTTTACTACATTTCTTCCTAACTTTCTAGATATATAAAATGATATTGTTGCCCCTATTAAAGCTCCAATTGCAGTATAAATATATCCATTTACTAATCCAAATATAATACCGCTTGAAATTGCAAGTATTGAATCTGGAAAAAGTGTAAGAGGAACTAGAGAAAACATTATTATGTATATTATTGGTCCTAACTTTCCAAAAGACTCAACATAATTTTTTATATCATCTACTCCTAAATTCATTTTATAGACCTTATATATAATAATTGATATAAGCATTAATATAACTGTATAAATTGTTACCTTACATGCTGTTTTGTATTTTTTTATCAAAATATCACCTCTTTTTCTAAAGTATTATATTATCATATTTTTAAATTAAAATCTTATTATTAATCTTTAATTAATTTTATAGATTTATATCTGTTTTTCCATTTTTTTATGGTAGATATTTTATCTTGAGTAAATTTACTTTTATTTATAACATCTTCATTAAACATAAAATCTAATACATGAAGAGTATTTTTATTTGCAATCATCATAGCCTCACAACAAGACTCACAATAAGATATAACTGTATCAGTTTTAGCTTCACTAGCTCTTTTATTAGTTTGTTCTAAAGCTAGTTTAGGATTTGTTACTCTAAGCATACCTCCAGATCCACAACACTCTGTATTTTCTCTACTTTTATCAAATTCTACTATTTTTATTCCTATTAACTTTAATATCAATCTAACATTATCATGAATTTTTGATTCATATCTTATAGGACATGGATCATGTAAGCTGAATTTAATATCTAAATCGCTATAATGATTTATTAAATTATTAGGAATTGAATTTTCATTTACAACTTCCCATATAGTTTTTACTTTAACCGATTTGCTATATTTTTTTATAGTATTAAAACAATTTGGACACGCTACTATAACTTCTTCAATTTTATTTTCTAAAAATAAATTTTCTACTTGAGAGTAATATATTTTAAATTTATCCACATCTCCCATTGATAAGGTTGGCTTACCACAGCATTTAAATGCTATTGATAAATCAGATATATTCTCTTTTAAATACTCATATGTTTTCAAAACTATTTCCGGGCTATAACTTGATAAGCTACACCCTGGAAAGAATAACTTCTTAGTATTTTTATTTAAGAAAGACTTTGAAAATACAGGTGAAAAACTATTAGTCTGATGGATTTTTACACTATTATATCCAATATCTTTTATATTTTTATTATTAAAAATATCTTTTCTAATGTCATAAAACATCTCTTTTATTTTTATATCTTTAGGACATTTTAGATTACATATTTCACAAAAAAAACAAGAATACGGTATATTTTTATCTACACCTTTATCTTTTATTATCTTTTCCATAAGTTCTTTTGGCGATGAAGAGTATTTATTCATCATAGGGCATGAATTATAGCATTTTTTACAGTTTATGCAATTATTTTCATTCATTCTTATATCATCTAAAGTTTTTTTACTTAAGTTTACTTTTGTCATTCTTATCCTCCTATAATAAATTTACTTCATTATCCTAAAATGTAAAAGGATATTCCATGTTTTACAGAAAGCCTTATATGTAATTATCCTATTTTTTAATTTTGAATTCAAAATACTTAAAGTTTATTATATATTTAGATAAACTAAAAAGATTGAACTATATATTAGTTCAACCTCTTTTAAAGGTAATCTGTCTATATCTCCAACATAAGTTGCTCAAATTTACAATCATAAACATCTTTTGTAATATTTTTCTTTTTTAATGGCCTTATAATATTCATTTTTATTAAAAGCTTTTTTAGGGATACTACATTATTTATAGATATATTTTCATTATTTATATTTAGTGAATATCCAATACTTGTTTTATGTATAATTAATTTAGGATTTTCTAAATTTAAAGACACTATATGCTGTCCATTATATTCTACAGAAAAAGTATCTTTATTTTTTGAAAAAATATCTATTAAATCATCTTTTATGGATTTATTATTTTTAATCTTATCATTATTCAAAATATTCATCTTTACCAAAAGAGGTTCTAATGACTTTAAATCATTTAAATATATGGGACTACCTTTTAAATAAATACAGTATCCTTTATTTGACGCTCGTATTTTTACATCTTTTTCACTAATAAATATGCATTCTATTTTTCCATTTGTATACTTAACTGTATATGATTTAGTTATTTTAGATAATATATCTGTTATTTTACTTGGTAAATACATAATTTTCCTCTTTTATTTTATTTATATCTAAAATATATCATTATTTTTTAAATTTTACAAGTTTAGCATTTTTCTTATATATTTTTAAATATTAAAATATCTTATTATTCAAAATAATATATAATGACATTAACTAAATTAAAATTAAAGATAAATTATCATGTTGAATTGAACATCTAAAAGTTAATAAAAAATAGTTCATAAATTTATGTTCATGTTGTAGTAATAATAACTACAACATAACTTTATATGAAATGACATAAAATTATGAACTACAAAAATATTACTATAAATTAAAGATACTATATATCTAATTCTTTATATTTAAGATGAAATATAAAGAATCATAAATCATATCAATAAAAATGATTCTATAATTTCAAAAGATTTAATATTACTATTTTAAACTATTTATAATTTTTTTCGTTCCATATTTTCTTAATAACGTATATTAATATACTTAATGCAAATAATGTAAGTAATCCAGTCATCATTAACTTAGCTCCTCCAGTTAGCATACCTCCAACATATGAATATACTATCGTAGCTGGAAGTTGACCTATACCTGTTGCTATAAAGAATGATGTAAAGCTCATTGATGTTAATCCTGCCGCATAACTTACTAAATCAAAAGACATAAACGGTAATAATCTTGCTATTAATATTGTATGCTTTCCGTACTTTACAAAAAATTTATCTACATCATCTAATGCAAATTTACTAGTTAAATTCTCAACTGTATTTCTTCCTAAAAATTTAGCTATATAAAAACATACTGCTGCTCCAGCCATAGCACTACTCCATGAAAGTATTGCACCATACACCCATCCAAATAAAGCTGCATTTGCAAAAGTTATTACAAATGCTGGAAGAGGTGCAGCTACAGATTGAAGTACCATTAATAAGAAAGATACTATCGGCCCCCAAATACCAAAAGATAATATATATTCTTTTAATCCTTCCATATCAAGTTTAACTAAATAAGATGTCATATTATTTATAACATCATTTACAGTTGGAACAAATAAATATATTAAAACTAAAGCTAATATAATACCAATTGTAATCCAAAATGATTTATTAAGTCCTTTATTTATTTCTTTATTATTAATTTTAATTCGCCTCTTTTCTAAATTTATATAAAAATATATATAAAATCTTATATATATTTATTTAACTAGTTTAAAATCATACTCTGTTACACCATCTACTACATTATAAACATTAGTATATCCATTATCTATTAATATTCCTGCTGCTTTAGCACTTCGTCTTCCTATTGAGCAATAGATTAATATATCTTTTCCTTTATATTCTTCTAGTTCATTAAATCTTGACTCAAACTCATCTATTGGTATATTTATTGAGTTTTCTATATGACTTTTTTCATAGTCCTTAGCATCTCTTACATCTACTATAATAGCATCCTTATTTTTTGCTATCATATTTTCAAATTCACTTCCTGTGACATTTGTGTAAGTTACTGTAGAGTAATCAAATTCATCCATACCATCTTCTGCATTGTATACTTTATTAAATCCGTTATCTACTAGCATTTGAGCAGCTTTTCCACTTTTATTTCCAGTATTACATATTAATATAATCTTTTGATCCTTATAACCATCTAATTCATTGATTTTTTCTTCAAACTTATCAAATGGTATATTTATTGCATCTGCTAAATGACCTTTAGCATATTCATCTACACTTCTTACATCTATAACTAATGTTTTTTCATTATCTGAAGTTAGTTTTTCTGTTTTAGCAGAATCTACCTTATTATAAGTTGAGTCACTATTATTTGATGAACATCCAACCATACTACCTAATGTTGCAATTATCATTGTACTCATTATTAAAGCTTTTGCTTTTTTAGTTAATTTCATATCTAATCCCCCACTTTTTTATTATTTTACACTTTTTTCAACATTTTATATTATATAAATTTTATTTTAAAAGTAAAGTTAAATAGAAATTTCATATAATTCAACTTTTAAGTATAGATTAAATCTATATTAGGTATATAAAAAAATGTGAATCAAATACAATTTGATTCACATTTTTATCTATTTATTAAATCCATTATTTTGTTGATTATTACTTTGCATATTTATATGTCTAGTAGGTTGTATAGTTGATACTGCATGCTTGTATATCATATTTTGTTGTCTTTTTTCATCTTCTAGCATTATTATATAACTATCAAATCCTTTTACTTGACCATTTACTTTAACTCCATTCATTAAATATATTGTAACAGGTATTCTTTCTTTTCTTGCATTATTTAAAAATAAATCTTGTAAGTTTATAGCTGTATTTTTCATTTGTATATATCCTCCCGATAATTTAATTAATTCAGTAAAATTTACCATTCCTTTTATTATATTTTATATAATTTATAGCATTTTTTCAATATGCATCATTATATCATTTTTAAGTACTTGGTTATCACTATATTCATCTAAATTAAACCATTTTGCATCATTATATCTTCTAAACCAAGTTAATTGGCGCTTTGCATACCTTCTTGAATCTCTTTTTATTATTTCTATTGCCTCATCTAATGTATACTCACCATCTAAATATTTTATTATTTCTTTGTATCCTATACCCTGCATAGATATCATATCTTTTGTATATCCCATTTTAAGTAAGTTTTTAACTTCATCTATTAAACCATTATCTATCATTATATCTACACGCTTATTTATTCTTTCATATAAATGATCTCTTTCTCTATTTAAAACTATTATTATAGGATTATATTTTTCATTAAATTTTAAATCCTTAGAAAAATCATTCATTTTTTCTCCACTTAAACAAACTTCAAGAGCTCTTATAACTCTTTTAGTGTTATTTTTATGAATTCTTTTAGCAGCTTCAGGGTCTAATTCTTTTAACTTATTATGCATATAATCTATTCCATTTGCTTCAAGTTCTATTCTTAATTTTTCTCGAAGCTCATTATTTGCATCAGATTTTGCAAAATCCATATTATAAATTAATGAATTTAAATAAAGTCCTGTACCTCCAGTTATTAAAATTTTTTTATTATTTTCACTTATTTTTTCTATATAGCTATCCGCTCTTTTTTGAAATTCAGATACTGAAAATACATAGTCTGGAGTTACTTCATCTACTAAGTAGTGTTTTATACCTTGCATTTCATCGATTGTTACCTTAGCGCTACCTATATCCATATATTTATATATTTGCATTGAATCTGCAGATATAATTTCAGCATTTAACTCTTTTGCAAGGTCTATTGATAAGTTAGTTTTTCCAACTGCTGTTGGTCCTGTAAGTATTATAATTGGAATTTTTTTCATGTTAATCCTTTCTAAACTACATAATTCGTTTAAACATTTTTTCTATTTCTGTTTTAGTTATTTCTACTATTGTTGGTCTACCATGAGGACATGTAAAAGGATTTTCACAAGTTTCAAGTTCATTAAGTAAGCTTTTAATTTCAATACTTTGAATTTTATCATTTGCTTTTATAGCCGCTCTACACGCCATAGATGCAAATTTTTCTCCTTTTAACTCATAGTTGTTTTTTATTTCGTCTATATTATCAATTATTTGTAGTATAAATTTTTCAGATTCAGGAACACCAAATATTGTTGGTACACATCTTATCATTATATGATTATTACCAAATAATTCAATTTCAAAACCAAATTTCATAAATAAATCTAAGTTATTTTCAACATGTAACATATCTATATTAGATAATTCAAGCACTATTGGATCTAGTAACATCTGCATATTTATACTAGATTTATAAAACTTGTCCATATATCTTTCATAAAGTATTTTCTCATGGGCTGCATGTTGATCAAGCAAATACATAGAGTTTCCTTTAGACAATATTATATAGGTATCAAATATTGTTCCTATAACATTATATCCTGCTAATGAAAACTTATTAGATGGCGTTTCTTCAAAGAATTGTTCTTGAATATTGTCCTCTATATTTCCTATTTCTTCTGTAAGTTTATTACTATATTCAATTTTATTTATATATGCACTACTAGATTTATAATTTAAATTTTTTTCTTTGTTCTCATTATCTTGATTATATACGCTTTCTTGATATTCTTTTTCTTTATCTAACTTTTCTATATCTTCAGTAGTAAAAGAATTTTCTAAGCTAATATTACCTTCTATTATATATTCACAACTAGAATTTTCTTTAATTATCTTTATATTATCTAATTCATTTGTATTAGTTGTTGATGTTTTCTCATATATATATTCTTTATCTTTTTCTGTGTTATTTTCACCTTTTATAATATCATTAAATGACATAAATGAGTCTATTGGCTTTTCATAATTTTTCTCAATTACTTTTATATCTTTAGGCTCTTTATTTTCATATATATTTTTAATTTGATTATTATTTTCTTTTAATAAAATATTTTTAGTTTCTTCTTTTTTATCATATGTTTCATATTTTCCTATTAATGGTGATGAAAGTAAAGTTTTTCTTAGTATATCTCTAAGTTCAATATACATTTCCTTTTCATTTTCAAATTTAACTTCAAGCTTTGTTGGATGTATATTAACATCTATACTAGCTGGATTTATTTTTAACTGTATAAAGCATATTGAATGTTTATTAATAGGTATAATACCTTTATAAGCTTCACTTATAGCATCTAAAACTATCTTACTTTTTACAAATCTTTTATTTATATATATATGTTGTAAATTTTTATTAGATCTATATATATTATTATTTCCTATATACCCATTTATCTTAAAATATTTACATTTATAATCTATCTCTATTAAATTCTCACAAATTTCTTTTCCATATATACTTCTTATAACACTTAATAATTTATTATCTCCTGGTGTTGTAAGCATATTTTTATTATTATTTACATATTTAAATTGAACCTTAGGGTTTCCTATTGCAAGTTTATTTATTAAATCACTTATATTTATAGTTTCAGCATGAGTTGATTTTAAGAATTTTTGACGAGCTGGTGTATTAAAAAATATATCTTTTATTATAATAGTTGTACCATTATGTGATCCTACTGGCTCTTTAGATACAATATTTCCACCTTCAACTATAACTTTAGTTCCTATAGGCTCATCTTTTGTTTTAGTTATCATTTCAAGCTTTGATACTGCACTAATAGATGCTAATGCTTCTCCTCTAAATCCAAGAGAATATAAATCATATAAATCATCTATATTTTTAATCTTACTTGTAGCATGTCTTAAAAATGATTTATCAACTTCACTAGATGCTATTCCACAACCATTGTCAGTTATTCTTATAAGCTTTTTCCCACCATCTTGTATATCTATAACTACTTTAGTACTTCCTGCATCAATAGAGTTTTCTATCAATTCTTTAACTACAGAAGAAGGTCTTTCAACGACCTCTCCTGCAGCTATTTTGTTTATAGTTAAATCGTCTAATATATTAATTCTATTCATATTATCATCCCCATTTCTAACATCTAAGCTTAATATTTACTAAATGATTTTTAGGGTATTTTAGCTGTTAATTATTTTTAGCTTTCTTTTGTAATGAATATAATGCATTTATTGCATCTAATGGAGTCATATTAAGTAAATCTAAATTCAATATTTCATCCTTTAAGTTATTATCACCTATAGTATCGAAACTCATTTGAGTTATTGCTATTTGTGAATCTGATTCATTATCTTTAATTTTTTTAGATAAATCTTTATTTTCTATATTTAATTTATCATTTTTAGATTTAATATCTTCATAGTTTTTAACTAAAGATTCATGTTCTAATTTTAAACTTTCAAATTCTTCTTTAAAGCTATTTTCTTTTAAAGTTAGTATCTCTTTTTCTAACTCTTTTATATTTTCAAGATATAATTTAATATTATTTGATGCTGTTTCTACAGTATTAATGTTTTCAGAAATTTTATCACTATCTTTATTTATAGCTACACTATTATATATATGATTTTTTTCTAAATCATTTAGTATTTCTCTTGATCTATTTATAACTTCATCTGGAAGCTTTGCAAGTTTTGCAACATATATACCATAACTCTTATCCGCTCCAGTTGGTATTATTTTCCTTAAGAATATTATGTTATCATCATCTTCTTTAACTGCTATTGAATAATTTTTAACTTCACTAAATTCATTTTCAAGGTCAGTTAATTCATGATAATGTGTTGCAAATAATGTTTTACATTTTATTTTACTTTGAATATATTCAACTATTGACCATGCTAAGCTTATACCATCATAAGTGCTTGTCCCTCTTCCGATTTCATCAAGTATTACTAAACTTTTATCTGTAGCATTTTTAAGTATGTGAGATACTTCACTCATTTCAACCATAAATGTTGATTGTCCTTGAGATAAATCATCACTTGCTCCAACTCTTGTAAATATTCTATCAAGTATTGGTATATTTGCATATTCTGCTGGAACAAATGAACCAATATGTGCCATTAAAGCAATTACTGCTGTTTGTCTCATATATGTTGACTTACCTGCCATGTTTGGTCCTGTTATTATATTTATTATATTTTCACCAGTATTTAAATAAGTGTCATTTGGAACGAAGTTTTCTTCTCCAACTATATTTTCAACTACTGGATGACGACCATTTTTTATATCTAATTTATCATCTTCATTTATATTAGGTCTTACATAATTATTTATATAAGCTACAGTAGCTAATGATACAAATACATCTATATTTGCTATAGTTTTAGATACTTTTTGTATTCTATCTATGTTTTTATAAATTTCATTTCTTATATTTACAAATATTTCATACTCTAAAGACTTTATTTTTTCTTCAGCATTTAATATTTTATCTTCTATTTCTTTAAGTTTTGGAGTTATAAATCTTTCAGCATTACTTAGTGTTTGCTTTCTTATATAAGACTCATCAATTTTAGCAGTACTTAAATTAGCTTTAGTTATTTCTATAAAATACCCAAACACTTTATTAAATCCGATTTTAAGAGATTTAACCCCTGTTTTTTCTCTTTCTTCATTTTCTATTTCTTTTATCATATAAGCTCCATTTTTAGATATATCACGAAGCTCTTTTAATTCTTTATTAAAATCTGATTTTATTATATTACCATCTTTTAAAGTTATTGAAGGTTCTTCAAGTATAGACTCATTAACAAGATTATATAAATCATTTAAATCATCTAAGTATTTTATATAATCTTTAAGCATAGATGCACTTGATGAATTTATAGTTTCTTTTAATATAGGTAATTTTTCTATAGAATTTTTAAGGTGAATCATTTCCTTTGGTGTTACTTTTTCAAAGGCAATTTTTCCACATATTCTTTCTATATCATATACATTTTTTAAGATTTCATTTAAGTCCTCACGAAGCATAAAATCATCTTTAATTTCTTGTATAACATTTAATCTTTCATCGATTTTAGCTTTATTAACTAATGGTTCTTCTACATATTTTCTAAGAAGTCTTCCTCCCATTGCAGTAGACGTTTTATCTAATACGTGTAAAAGTGAACCTTTTTTCTTATTTCCTCTTATTGTTCCTGTAAGTTCAAGATTAACTCTTGTAAACATATCAAGTACCATATATTCACTTGAGTTATATATATTTATGTTATTTATATTAGATGTAACTTGCTTTTGAGTGTTAAATATATAGTTTAAAAGTATAGATAAACTATGTTTTATTAAATTTTTCTCATCAAATTTTATATTGTTTAAATATTCATTGCTAAAGTATTCATTAAGAATATTATCATCTAAATATTTTTCGTCAAAACTTTCATTTATATATATATTGCTTATTGTTGCTATATTTTGAAGTTTAGGTATAAAGTTTAAATCATTTATTATAATTTCTGTTGGATGAACTTTAGCTATTTCTTCTACTATTTTATCTGTTGATAAATAAGTTGCATTTACTTCTCCTGTACTTATATCAACATAAGTTAATCCACATAAATCTTCTTTTATATATAACGATAAAAGATAGTTATTTTTCTTATTTTCAAGTAAACTTCCTTCAAGTACAGTTCCTGGAGTTACAACTCTTATAACATCTCTTCTTACTATACCTTTAGTACTTTGTGGATCATCTAATTGTTCACCTATTGCAACTTTGTATCCTGCTTCTACTAATTTTGATATATATGAATTGGCACTATGAAATGGTATCCCACACATAGGAGCTCTTTCTTCTAGGCCACATGATTTTCCTGTTAATGCTATTTCAAGTGTTTTTGAAGCTACTATAGCATCTTCAAAAAACATTTCATAAAAGTCTCCAAGTCTAAAAAATAGTATACAATCTGGATATCTATCTTTAACTTCAAAGTATTGTTTCATCATTGGAGTAAGTTTATTTCTATCTATGTTCATACTCACCCTCCTTAAATCTTTACTAATTATATTGTCTAGTTAATTATTATACCATAACTCATAAGCTTTATTAAGTTTGGATAAAAAAATAACCTGAGT
>DHKFR23503__coassemble_828_pt1 | contig 18620 bp, 17 predicted proteins | sample DHKFR23503__metabat2_high_PE_003 | metagenome-assembled genome bin DHKFR23503
ATTATACAGGATATGATTATTAATAAAAAGCTCATCTTAGTGTGTAAGATGAGCTTTTTTATTATTTTATTTCTTTAACGACTTTAATTCCATTTTGTATCATACTATTTAAAAATACTATATTTAATAATTCAGCAGGATGGACATTATCTATATTGTAGGTATCAACTAGATTTATAGGAACTATAATGTTTTTATTTATGTTGTTTTGGTTAAAGTAAGATTTTAATGTTATAGCTAATTGATAGATACATATATCTGTACAATCACCTATAATAATTATATTATCAGTATTATTAAAACTTAAATCATCTAAGGCAAAAAAACCATTAGTTGAATTTTTCTTAACTATTTTTATATTTTCTATAAATTTAAGTTCATCAACTATTTCACATTCAATAGTATTTTCAATACAATGAGTAGGATAATTTAAAAGTTCTGTAGATTTATTTGTGTGATAATCAGTAAAAGCTATTATACTTTTTATATCATTTGACACGGATTTTGTAAAATTAACTATAGGATTTATAAGATTTTCTATTCTAGGAGAATAAAGGGCTCCTCCTTTTGCAAATCCATTATTAATATCTACTATGAATAAATCTGTATTGTTTAAATTTAAGTCAGATAAATTCATTATAGGTAAATTATCTAAATTACTTTTTAAAGATTCCAATTCACTTAATAAGTTATTCATATATATACACTCCAAATACATATTTTACTTAAAATTTTACATAATAATATGCATAAAGTCAACACTCCTGTAAAGACAGAGAAAGCTATTTATGTATCTTAGAAATAACTTTTTTATTATAACTAAAATAGCAATTTTGCAATAATTGTTATTATAGGTAGTGATATTAATGTACGCACTATAAATATAATAAATAAATCTTTTAATTTAAGTGGAATATCTGATTTTAATATAACTGCTCCTGTTTCAGTTAAGTATATCAACTGAGTTATAGATAATGTACCTATTATAAATTGTGTTATCTGACTTACTTCATTTCCAGATACCATTATTGATGGTAAAAACATATCTGTAAATCCTACCAATACAGCAGGTGCAGCAGCTGTTGCATCAGGTATACCTAATAAATTAAGTATAAATACTACTGGTATCGATATAATATTGAAAAATGGAGTAAATTCTGCAACTATTAAAGCAAGTGTACCCCAAGCCATAACAAGCGGTAAAAGTGCTAAGTACATATCTATTACTGTTTTACATCCATTTATCATAATTTCTTTAAATGATGGGGCAGTATAAGCTCTATCTATTGCTTTTTTTAGTCCAAAGCTAAATAAGTTAGTTCCTGATGGCACTAATTCTTCTTTTAAATGTTTAATATTGTTATATGTAGAATTTTCAAATTTATTTAATGGATATATACGAGGCATAATTAAAGCACAAGCTAATGATGCAAGACATACTGTTAAATAAAAGGGAACAAACATTGGCATAAATCCTAATTGGTCAGCTATAACTGTTGAAAATGGTAAAGAAACTAAAGAGAAACAAACAGAAATTATACATGCTTCTTTAGCAGTATAAAAACCTTGTTTATATTGAGTATCAGTAATCATTATTCCTAAAGTACCATCTCCAAGCCAAGATGAGATTGCATCTATAGCAGCACGACCAGGAACTTTAAATAACTTATACATAGACTTAGATATTAAAGTTCCAAGTAAGTCCATAAGTCCAAAGTCAACAACTAGTGGTAATAAAAATCCAGATACTAAAAATATTGCAAGTAAGCTAGGTAGTAATCCAAGAACAACTTCACCAGTAAGTTCTGAGTGTATAATTTCAGGACCAACTTTGAATACTGTCATAAATATAAATAGTGCACCTAATAGTCTAAATATTAGCCATAGTGGAGATACATTTAATATATTATTTATAAATTCATTTTTTATATTTATAAACTTACTAATAACTGATAATATAGCTGATGCAAGTATAACAACTAAAGCTATATTAATAAGATAGTCAGCTGCAATTATTTTTATTAATTCAGCTAAAAAACCGATTCCTATATTAATAGGAGATAATCCATCAAGTTTAAATAAGTTACCATATGGAAGTGGTATTACAAATAAAAATAATCCAAATAATGATGGTATTAAAAATTTAAACAAGTTTTTACTTTGATTTTCATTTGTAGATATAATAGTTTTTTCCATAAATATTCCTCCTTTATTATTAAGTATTAGTAAAAAATTATAATAAAAAAAGTCCCTTGGTTAAAAACCAAGAGACGAAATATCCGCGTTACCACTCTAATTAATAAAACATATAAATATGTTTTATTCACTCAAATCTGTTAAGGCTAGATAGCCTGTTACCATACTTAGTTTCAAGTAACATTCTCAAAAGCTCTCTTCAATTAAACTTCATTACCAAGCTTCCACCATCCTTGGCTCTCTATAAAATCCATTTAATATACTCTCTTTATCACTGAATTTAATATATTAACTTTTCTAATATATTAAATCAACTTTAAATAAAAGTCAATTATATATTTAAATTATTTGAAAATTTATATAAAAGACAATAATTGAAATATTAAAATGAACTTAATAAAAAGTATTTCGTAACATAAATTAAAACTTAAAATAAAATAATAATGTAAAGTCAACATTTGTGGGGGTGAATATATGTCTATAAATGATATATTTAAAGAAATGTTTAGTGAAAAAAAGAGAGAAAGAGAACTTAAATTTCAACAAGAGATAATTAGAAAATCATTACAAGATCAAGGTCATAATATTAATGACTTTGAAAAAGGACTAGAACTTTTAGAGATTGAAGATTATGAAAATGCAATTTTATATTTAACACGATGTGCAGATAATGATAATTCTCAAGCTCAATATGAATTAGGACTATTACTTAAAGAAGGATTAGGAACAGATAAAGATACAGTTAAAGCTAAAGAATATCTTATAAAAGCTTATAAAAATGGATTTAAGAGGGCGGGACTTTTATTAAGAGAGCTTAGATATGAAGAAAATGAAAATCTAAAAAAAGATATAGATATAGAATTTGAAAATAAGATAAGTGATTTAGGATTTACTATAGATATTCCAAAGAATTGGATTAAATTAGATCCTAAAAATAAAAATTGTTTTGATGCAGTAGCAATAGACAGCTTTGATGAAGATATTATATTTAATATAAAGATGCAAGTTTTTTTTATTGAAATACCGGATAATATGTCTTATTGTATAGACTTAGAGAGGATAGCAAATAATATGGGATATATAGAATCTGTGAATTTCAATAATGGGAATTGTAATGGAAAACTCATATGTGGTGAGGGTATAGATGGAACCTATGAGTATATATTTGTATCTAAAGGTACAAGGGGAATTTATGATTTAAGAGTAATTGTAGATAAGTATTTAGAACCTATATATGAAGGTATAATTGACCATATTATATATAGTTTTGATATAATAGATAAGATATAAATTTGTAATAAAGAAGAGTTATCCAAATGGATAACTCTTAGTTTTTAGAATTTTTAATTTCTTCAGCTAAGTTATTTAAATATTCCCATCTTTCGTATTTATGTTCAAGTTCAGCTTCAGCATTGGCTTTTTCATTAAGTATTTCTTGAAGCTTTACAAAGTCAGTTGCAAATTTAATAGAATCGCTTTCTAGTTTTTCTATTTTTAGTTCAAGTTTTTCGATATCATTATCTATAGTTTCAAATTCTCTTTGTTCATTGTAAGTAAATTTAAGTTTTTTATTTGATTTAGGTTTTTCTTTTTTAGTAGGTATTTTTTCTATATTTTCTTTAACATCTTCTTTGAATTCAATACCTTGAATCTCTCTATATATACTGTAATCACTATAATTTCCAGTAAATATATGAATTTTACCAATACCTTCATAAGCAAATATTTTATTACATATTCTATCTAAGAAATATCTATCATGAGATACTGTTATTACTACTCCATTAAATTCATCTAAATAATCTTCTAATATATTAAGTGTAGCGATATCTAAATCATTTGTAGGCTCATCAAGTAAAAGTACATTAGGAGCTAACATTAATGTTCTAAGTAGATGAAGTCTACGTCTTTCGCCTCCCGATAAATTTCCGATAAAGCTATATTGCATAGTAGAATTAAATAAAAATCTTTCACACATTTGAGAAGCAGATATTTTAGTACCATCTGATGTTTCTATATAATCACTAGCTTCTTTTACATAGTCTATAGCTCTCATATCAGGATGCATATGAGAATCATCTTGACTAAAGCAACCTATTTTAACTGTTTCACCTATTTCTATATGGCCACTATCTGGTAAGATATCTCCATTTAATATCTTAATAAGTGTAGATTTACCCATACCATTTTTACCTATAATACCAATTCTATCATTACGAGCTATTGTATAATCTAAATCATCAATAAGAACTTTATTATCAAATTTTTTAGATATATGATGCATCTCAATTATTTTTTTACCAAGTCTTGTAGAACCAACAGATATATCCATTTTTTCATCTGGAGTATAGGTATCTCTATTTACTAATTCATCAAACCTTTGAAGTCTAGCTTTTTGTTTAGTGGTACGAGCTTTAGCACCGCGTTTTACCCAAGCAAGTTCTTTTCTTATTAAATTTTGTCTCTTTTCTTCCATGCTAGATTCAAGAGCTAGTCTTTCCATTTTCTTTTCTAAGAATGTAGAGTAGTTACCATCATAGCTAAATAGCCTACCCTTATCAAGTTCTATTATTCTATTAGAAACTCTGTCTAAGAAGTATCTATCGTGAGTTATCATAATTAAAGATCCACGTCTTGAATTTAGATATTCTTCTAAATAATCAATAGTATCATTATCTAAATGGTTTGTAGGCTCATCTAATATTAATAATTCACATGGAGTAATAAGAGCAGATGCTAAAGAAACTCTTTTTCTTTGCCCACCAGATAATTCCTTAACTTTTTGACTAAAATTAGTTATACCAAGTTTAGTTAAGACAGTCTTAGCCTCGCTTTCTAAGTCCCAAAGGTTAAGAGTATCTATTTTTTCTTGTAATGATATAAGTTTATTGTTTAAATTCTCACTATAATTGTTAGCTAAAGCTGTTAGTGTTTCTTCATATTCAAGTAAAAGTTTCATTTCACTAGAAGTACCTTTAAATACCTGTTGTAAAACTGTAAAATCTTCATTATAATCTGGATTTTGAGGTAGATACTCAACTCTAACTTTATTAGCCTTTATGATAGCCCCATCATCAGCAACTTCAGCTCCAGCTATAATTTTTAAGAGAGTAGATTTACCTGTACCATTAACGCCTATAATTCCTATTTTCTCACCATCATTGATGCCAAGAGAGATATCTTTAAGTAAGATTTTTTCTGAATAACTCTTACTTATATTTTCTAATGTCATTAAATTCATAATATCACCTATATTTTAAATTTTTATTATAGTTTTTCGAAATGTTTTATAGTTTAGATTTTCTAGTAATATTTAAAAGTACATTATTTTTTATAATAAATCTTTTAACATAAATTATAATAAATATTGAAATATATATTATCTAGTAATAGAATTTAAACTATTATAGCTATTGTATAAAACTATATATATTATAACTCATAAAAATAAGCTAGACTAATAATATTTAGAAATATTTAAAATGTATAATATAAATATAAAACATTTATATAAAGTTTAAAGTATAAAATTATAACTACGAGGTGATAAGTATGAAAGCTGAAAAAAGTGAAAATATAAAAAATGGAATTGAAGAACTTACTTACGCACAAGATAATATATCGATAGAAACAGTTGTGTCAGAAATGTTAATAGAGAAGAACTTAACAATATCTACAGCTGAGTCTTGTACAGGAGGGCTTGTAAGTGCTACACTTATAAATTATCCAGGCATATCTTCTGTGTTTATAGAAGGATGTGTTACATATTCTAATGAATCAAAAATAAATAGATTAGGTGTAAATCCTCATACATTAGAAGTACATGGTGCTGTTAGTGAAGAAACTGCTAGGGAGATGGCAGAAGGTATTGCTAAAAATTTCAATACTAATGTAGCTATATCTACTACTGGAATAGCTGGTCCAGGAGGCGGAACTAGCGATAAACCTGTAGGGCTTGTTTATATAGGAATTTATGTAAATGGTAAAACTACAGTAAGTAAATATATATTACCTGGAAATAGAGAAGAAATTAGACTTAGAGCTACTAAATATGCAATTAATGATTTAAGATTAAGATTATTAGAGTTATAAATATAGAAAAATAAATGGTGTTGATAAATTCAACACCTATACAAAGTTTGTTATACTAAAAGATTTTACTGTATTTTTTAATATAGAATCTAGTATATAATTTATAACACTACTACAAACATGTACAGAAAATAATAAATCATTTCTATGGTCTAAAATATGTTGATATTCAATGTATAAAGAATTAAAAAATTCACCAAATGAATCATATTTTACATCATTAGCTTTAAATTTATCTAAATTAGTTTCCTTAGCTATAGTATTCAATTCAGTTTCATAAGAAATATGTTTTTTCATACTATGTTTAAATTCCCATCTGTAGCTATGTGGTACGCAGAAAAAATCACATAAAAAATGACATATAACCCCTAATTCTTGGCTTAATCTTCCAACTGAAAAGTATTTAGATAAACAATTTAAATTAAGGTTACATAAATAATTTACTTTAGATTCAATCATATCATAAGATTCTTTTAAATAATGTTTCTTAAAAAAATATTTAGATGATAAATCTGGTTTTATATTTCCATAAATGAAATGTTTTTCATTAATGAAAAAATGTTTATTTGTATCTATATTATTAACTATTGATTTTGCTATTAAAGTATGGGTATTTATAAGCATTTTTACACCTCGATTAAAATTAGAGTTATAAACAATTTAATGGTATCAATAATATTAGCTATTTACAATATGTAAAATTTAGTAAGATTAAAATTTGATTATATTAATATTTAATTATTGTGTAATTTTAAATAAAGTATAAATATATTGACATAAATAAAATAAGATGATAATTTTATTTGTATGAAAATGATTATCAATAGTTAAAATATAATAAATAAATTTAATTAATATAAATTTTATTTATGTTAAAATTAATTGAAGTATAGATTAATAATATTTTAGTCAACAATATTATTAATAAATCGATTATAATAAACATTGTATATTACAAAATAAATAGTAATGGAATTTATACAAAATTCAATTACTATAATTTATAGCGGGTATATATTAAGGAGGTTATATATGAAAATTAAATTTAAAAAAGTATTAAGTATTTTAACTTTAACAATTCTAATGGTTACAGGTTGTAATTCAAATACTAATGATAAGTCAATAAGTAGTAAAGATAAAGAAGATAAAATAAAAGTAGTTACTTCATTTTATCCTATGTACTTATTAACTTCTAATGTTGTTAAAGATATAGATAATGTAGAATTAATAAATATGACAGATTCATCTACAGGATGTTTACATGATTATTCATTAACTACAGATAATGTAAAGCTGTTAGAAGATTGTGATATATTTATAATAAATGGTGCAGGGATGGAATCATTTTTAGATAAAGTATTAAAACAAAATCCAGATTTAAAAATAATTGATGCAAGTGAAGGAATAGAGTTAATAAAATCAGATTATACACAAGAGTCAGAGGATCATGATCACGACCATGACCATGTACATGATGAAGAATATAATCCTCATGTTTGGTTAAGTGTAAAAAATGCTATAAAACAAGTAGAAAATATAGAAAATAAACTTATAGAATATAATTCTATAAATAAAGATATGTATATTAAAAATACTAAAGAATACGTAGCGCAATTAACAAATCTAGATAATAAAATACATAGTGAATTAGACAATATAGAAAATAAAAATATAGTTACATTCCATGAGGCTTTCCCTTATTTTGCTAAAGAATACGGACTTAATATAGTTTCAGTGGTACAAAGGGAAGCAGGATCAGAGCCGAGTGCGAAAGAGTTACAAGAAACTATAGAAAAAATTAAAAATTTAGATGTTAAAGCTATATTTGTAGAGCCACAATACTCAACAAAAGCAGCAGAAACTATATCAAAAGAAACTAACGTTAAAGTATATACATTAGATCCTATAGTTACTGAAGAATCAAAAAATTCTTCATATATAGATATCATGAATAAAAATTTAGAAACTTTAAAAGAGGCGTTTAAATAATGGAATTTAAAAATAATAAATCAAATTGCAATAAATGCAGTAATGGATTATGTTGTACTAAAATAGAAAACTTATGTGTTAAAAAAGGAAATCAAGAAATTTTAAAAAATGTAAATCTGCATATACACTGTGGGGAACTAACAGCATTAATAGGAGCTAATGGTGCAGGGAAAAGTACATTGCTAAAAGCAATTCTTGGAGAAAATGAATATTCTGGAAGTCTAACATTTGTAGATGGAAATGAAAAAATGTCAAGAAAACCAATCATAGGATATGTACCTCAAAAGCTTGACTTTGATTATAGTTCTCCAGTAAGTGTACTTGATGTATTTGCATGTACACAAAGTAATAGACCGGTTTACTTTTCACATGATAAAAAAGTAAAAGATATAGCACTAAGAAGTCTAAGAAAGGTTCAAGGAGAAAACCTTATAAATAAAAGGTTAGGAGTGTTATCAGGAGGAGAGCTTCAAAGAGTTCTTTTAGCTCTTGCTCTTGAACCAATACCAGATATATTATTATTAGATGAACCTGTGTCAGGTATAGATCAAAATGGACTTAAATTATTTTATAGTATAGTATCTAATCTTAGAGAAAACTATGATTTATCTATAATACTAGTTTCTCATGATTTAAATGTAGTATATGAATATGCAGATAGAATTGCATTTTTAAATAATAAAACCATTGAATGTGTAGGAAAACCAGAAGAAGTATTCTCAAATAAAAGTGTTATAGATACTTTTGGATTAGAGTTAAATAAAAAGATAGATAAAATAGGAAGAGGGGGAATAAGATAATGTCACTTTGGTATAGTATAATTGATTTCTTATTTCCCTTTGAATGGGTTCAGTATGACTTTATGAAAAATGCATTACTAGGAGTTTTACTTGTAACTCCTATGTTTGGAATTCTTGGAACTATGGTAGTAAATAATAAAATGGCATTTTTCTCAGATGCGTTAGGGCACTCTGCGTTAACTGGAATAGCAGTTGGAGTAATGTTTGGAATTAACAATACATTAATATCAATGTTAGCATTTTCAATATTACTAACTATAGCTATTATAAATGTAAAGAATGCTAAAACTGCATCAGTGGATACTATAATAGGAGTATTTTCATCATCTGCAGTAGCTCTTGGTATTGTTATATTATCTTATAATGGTGGATTTAATAAATATTCAGTATATTTAATAGGAGATTTATTAAGTATAAGCAATAATGATATTTTTATGCTTATAATATCATTTATAGCTGTTTTATTAATATGGTTTACTTGCTTTAATAAATTTTTATTGGTTAGTATAAATCATACATTTGCAAGAAGTAGAGGAGTAAATGTTAAATTTTATGAATATATATTTACTATATTAGTAGCAATTATAGTAACTATTTCTATCCAATGGGTTGGTATATTAGTTATAAGTTCTATGATGATTTTACCAGCAGCATCTGCAAGAAATATATCAAATAATATAAGAGAATATCATATTTATTCTATATCTATAGCAGTTATATCAGGAATCTTGGGATTATTTTTATCATATCATTTTGGATGTGCAACAGGAGCTACTATTGTTCTTATATCATCTTTATTCTTTGCTATAACTTATTTTATAAGTCTAAGAAAAATAAATTAATATTTATATTTTTTATTGTTAATATTTTAAATTACAATATTTATAAAAAAAATTAAAATAATTGTTTAAGGTAATAAACAGCGGGTATATATATACTATCTTAAAGTTGAAAAATATTTTAAAATAAATTATAGATATAATATGGGAGGATTAATAATATGAAAAAATTTGTTTGTACAGTATGTGGATATATACATGAAGGGGAAACTGCACCAGAATTATGTCCAGTATGTAAAGTTGGAGCAGAAAAGTTCGAAGAAATGAAAGGTGAAATGAAGTGGGCAGATGAACACAGAATAGGTGTAGCTCAAGGTATAGATGAAGAAATATTAGAAGGATTAAGAGCAAACTTCGTTGGAGAATGTACAGAAGTAGGAATGTACTTAGCAATGAGTAGACAAGCGGATAGAGAAGGATATCCAGAAGTAGCAGAAGCTTACAAGAGAATAGCATTTGAAGAAGCAGAACATGCTGCTAAATTTGCTGAATTATTAGGAGAAGTTGTAGTTGCAGATACTCAAGCTAACTTAAAAGCAAGAGTTGAAGCTGAATACGGAGCAACTGAAGGGAAATTAAAAATAGCTAAGAAAGCTAAAGAATTAGGTCTTGATGCAATACATGATACAGTTCATGAAATGTGTAAAGATGAAGCTAGACATGGTAAAGCATTCTTAGGATTATTAGAAAGACACTTTGGAAAGCAAGCTTAATTTTAAATTTAATATGTATTTTTAATTAATAAAAAGCCAATCTTAAATATTATTTAAGCTTGGCTTTTTTATATAATATATAATAATAAAAGAGTATTAATTAAAAAATATAAGTACTCTTTTATTAAATACTATAGATTATATTTTATTCCTTGATAAGAGTTACGTTTTTTTAATTCATCATCAATTGCATTTAAAACTTCCCATTTTTTTAAACTCCATAAAGGACCGACAAGCTCATCTCTTTTACCATCTCCAGTAAGTCTATGAACAATCATAGTTTCGGGTAGAATTTCAAGTTGATCACAAACTAAATTTATATATTCTTCTTGACTCATTAAGGTTAACATACCTTTCTCAAGCATTTTTTCCATAGGAGTATCTTTTATAACATGAAGTAAATGAATTTTTATACCATCAACACCCATATTAGCTACTGCTTTAGCTGTTTCCATCATCATATTATAGTCTTCTCCTGGAAGTCCATTGATTATATGAACTATAACCTTTATATTTTTAGATTTTAGTTTTTCTAATCCTTTTAAAAACTCATCATAATCATGACCTCTATTTATTAATTTAGATGTAGAGTCATGTATAGTTTGAAGACCTAATTCAACCCATAAATTTGTTCTTTCGTTAAGTTCACCTAAATATTCAACAACATCATCTTCTAAACAGTCAGGTCTTGTAGATATAGAAAGGCCTATAACATCATCAAGTTCAAGTATAGTTTCATATTTTTCTTTTAAAACATCAACAGGAGCATAAGTATTAGTAAAAGCCTGAAAATAACCTATATATTTAGCATTAGGCCATTTTTTATGCATCATTTTTGTTATATCATCAAATTGTTTTATAAGGTTGTCCTTAGGATTTCCAGCAAAGTCTCCAGAACCTTCCTTACTACAATAAGTACATCCACCGAATGAAACTTTTCCATCTATATTAGGACAAGTAAAACCAGCATTTATAGATACTTTAAATACTTTTTCACCAAATGTATTTCTAAGATAATAATTCCATGTATGATATCTTTTATTGTCAAAAGCATATTTAAAATTAGTCAAATTCATCACCTTTTTCTAATGTATTTTACAATTAATTATATTAAATTATATTACCACAATTAAAATATATATACAAATTATATATACCTATAAATAAGATTTCAAATCTGTAACTTTATTCAAGAATATAGTATAAATTTTATAGAAATAAAGATATATGGATAAGGAAGTAAAAAAAATAAATTTAATTATAAAAATTAAATAGTATTGAATATAAATATTTACAATATTTAGCTTAAGACTAAAATACTTTTTATAGAAAGAAGAAATCATTTAAATGTAGTAAATTATGTTCCAATGGGATTAAATTAAACATTAATTAAAGGTATTATAGATTATAAATTTAAAAATACATATGAATACCCACTTATAATAAATACAAAAGCTGTAAATGAGATATTAACTATAGAAATTTTATCAAATAAAGATGCATTAAGAGGAATTAAATATAATCCAGTAAGTTATATTAACGGGAACATAGCAAATACTTATCTTTATGGATATAATAAAGAGGGGAAAAAGACTTATGAAAATCATATATATACAAGTGTATATCGATAAAACTATTGAATACACTATTATACTATGGTAATTTTATATTATACAGAAATACAATTAAATTTTTATAAACTTCAAATTTAGGAATTAATAAATAGCCTGTATCATAAAATTTATTAATTAGTAAGTTTGGAGGGATAATATGAAAAATATATTTGCGATAATATTTGCGACCTTAGCTGGGGTATCAACAGCACTAGAAGCATTTATAAATGGTGAACTTGGAAAAAATACAACTGCATTAGTAGCAACATTTATAAGTTTAGTTGTAGGAACTATATTTTTCTTTATAAACATATGTGTAACAGGAAATTTAAAAACATTGGCAAGTTTTGATGGTATAAACCCTAAATTACTTTTTGGAGGAATATTAGGAGGACTTGTAATTTATTTTACTACAAAATCAGTACCTAATTTAGGTGTATCAAAAACACTTACATTAATAGTAGTATCTCAGATGATAGTAGGATTTTTAATAGATTCACATATATATAAAGAAACTCTATATTTATATAATTATATAGGAGCTATTTTATTATTTATAGGTACATTTTTTATATTAAATTAAACAATAAAGTAAATGTAGGGGGAAAGGAAATTTGACTAAAGAAAAATTTATAATGTCATTTAGCGGAGGAAAAGACAGTATATTAGCATTATATAAAATGATAAAAAAAGGATATGAGCCAGTTGCTCTTTTAACTACAATAAAAAAGGATAAAGAAAAATCTTGGACTCATCATCTAGATAATAATTTTTTAAGAAGAGTTAGTGAAAGCTTAGAAATCCCAATCTTATTAGTTGAATGTGATGTTGATGATTATGAAAGAAAATTTGAAGAAGCTTTGTTTAAAGCTAAAGATATGGGCGCTACAATTTGTGCTTTTGGAGATATAGATATAGAATTACATAGAAATTGGGATTTAGATAGATGTAAAAATACAGGGATAGAAGCAAAACTTCCTCTATGGCAACAAAATAGAGAAGAGTTAGTTTATGAATTTATAGATAGTGGATTTGAAACTATAATAAATAAAGTAAATTTAAAATATATGGGTGTGGAATTTTTAGGTAAAGTTCTTGATAGAAAAATTATAGAAGATATAAAATTAACAGGAGCAGATGCTTGTGGTGAAAATGGAGAATATCATACGTTTGTTATAGATGGACCTTTATTCAAAAATAGAATTAATTTTATTAATGAAGGTGTAATTAAAGATATGAACTATGGATATTTAATTATAAAATAAACTGATGAATAATATTCATCAGTTTATTTTATATTCTTAAATAAGATTAGATTACTTCAATACATGGACAATATGGTATATATAATTATATCAATATATTGAATTTGAGTATAAAAATATTTTAAACAACTAATTTAGTTATTGAAGAACATAGTAAAGTGAGTATTTTATTCAATCCAAATTGGAGCTGTAACGGATATTTTATCATTATTTTGTATAATTTTTATATAATAAAATTTATTTTTCTTTGATTTTAAAGTGAATTCTAATTTAGCTAAATTTGAATTAAATTTTTTACTTTTTATTATTTCACCATTATTAGATATAACTTGAATTTCGTTTATTTTATCTTTTTCATCACAGTCTATTGCGCTTATACTGAAGTTTAATTTTGATGTATTTTTTATTGTAGAGCCCATAGGTAAATTATTTATGCTATAATCAATTTTTATATTTTTATCTTCAGTAGCATACACCCTCATATTACGAAGAGAATCATATAAAGCATCTTTATTTAAATCAGTAGCTAATACTACTGTTCTAAATTCATTTGCAATACCAAAATCAACTCGATGATTATCTTGATTACATGTAGGTGCAAGATGCCACCCTTTATCTAATGCTAATTGATACATATCATAAGATCTTATATTTTTAGACATATCTTTATTGTAACCGTTACCTACTTCGATAAGAGATATGACATAATCTCCATGAACAGAGTATTTAAAATCGTTAAATGTACCAAATTTTTCACATGGATGATTAAATTGACCAATTAAATCATCTTGTTCATACAATAAGTCATAAAATTTTTCTAAACTCATATTATTAAGTTCAGAAGATACAAACCCATTAGAATTAAATACATTTATATGACCTATAGGATTTTTAACTTTAAAGGGATAAGTCATTTCAAATCCGTTAAGAGCTATAAACTTATCTTTAACATTGAATAAATCTTTAGATTTTATTAAATTATTCCATTTTAAACTAGGGGAAGCATTGTTAATAGTACAATCTAAATGATTATCCAATAAATTAGAATGTTCTGTAATCGCAAAAAAGTCTAGTTTAGCTTTATCTCTAGCTAAATAGTATGCATCATTATAACTACCATGTCCATCACTTGCTTCAGTATGAGAGTGGATAAGTCCTCGATAATGATTATATATAGGTGTTCCAACTGTAAAATACCATTCATATTTACTTTTATTTTTTAAGATATCAGAGATTTCAAGTTGTATTATTTGACTACCTCTTTTAAATTTGTTTTTTGGTGAATAATAAATATGGCTATCAGTAATAGTACAATTTTTTGTAACATCTTTATAATTTACAAATAATCTTACTGATGAAATATCTATACCATTTTCATCTTTATAGTTTATTTTGATATCTGGCTTTGATACTATAAATTGTTCACATTTATCTGGTGATAAACTAGTAATAACGGGCCCTTCTGTATCTGTATCAATATAACTTACAGTAGTATTATTTGTTGATATATTATTAAAATAATAAGAGATAAAATAAAATAATAAAATAAAGCATAAATTAAACATAAATCTTTTCAATTTCATTAATATCATTCCTTTTTATATATTAAGATATTATAAGTTAATTTTAGAGCTTGTACTAAAATCTTGATTAGTTACATATGATTTATTTTCTATTTTATTTATTATGTCCATCATTTTTTTATTATTGTGTATATATTGATAGAATATATTTACAATTTCTTGATATAAAATCAAACTATCATAATACATATTTAACAAAGATTTATTTTGTTTTTCTTTAGAAAATGGGTCTGTCCAAATTGATTTTTTTTCGTTTAATAAGTCATTAACACATTGAGTATGTTTAGAATAAATTCTATTTTCTATGTAACTAGTTTTACATAACAAATTTTTAATAAACAAATATAATTTAGAATAAATATTGTTATAGTAAATAAGTCTAATTTGAGTCTTTTTAAATGTACATAAAGATTTATGAATATCATTATAAGATATACTTTTATCAAATACATATCTTAGTAAAAAGTTATACATATCGCATAATATAAATATTTCATTATTAGATAAATTTATGTTAATGTTTTTTATAAAAATATTAGGAGTAGATTTTTTTAATTTATAAAGAAGTAAAGAATCTATATGTGTTTCTATACTTTTGTGTAAAGAATTATTAGATTTTAGTTTATACTGTTTTTTTAAATACGATTGCAAATAAAATATATAAGGATGAATAGATCTATCTAATATATAATGAGATAGAAAACCACAAAAGTATGATATAGAAATATCAGTAAAGTTATCTTCACTAAATATATATTTTAAATAAGGATTATTTATAGAATAATTTATCATTTCTTCAAAAAATAAATTTATATTTTTATTATGAATTAAATTACTAATATTTGCTAGATCTTTAGAAAATATATTTGGTATATTATTAGAGTATTCGAAAAAATTAGGACCACAACTACCTAATAAATATATATTAAAATTTTTAGACAATATAGTTTTTAAATCATTATTATCTAATTTATCAAAACAATCTTTTGCAAATATATAATGAGTTATAAATCCAGGCACTTTATTACCTCCATTATTAAAAATATCTTATTTATAATATGTATTTTTTAAATATTCATACATGAAATAATAGAGTAGGTTAATATAATTTACTATGGTATTAAATTTTATCTAAGTAGGTGTTATATGAGAGTTGAAGCTATCAATATAGAGAAAACAAAAAATGAAGCTAAAAAGTATATATTAAATAAAATACCTTTAGCTAGTAAAATATTTCAATTTAATAGTTTTATAGGAGATATAAAATTAGAATACATAGAGTTTAAGGTATTAAAATATGAGATAATAAGTAGGCAAAAAAATAATAGAATATTTAAAAGTGAATTAAAAAAAGAAATGATAACAATGTTAATTAATACTTATAATGGTCATAGTGAATCTATAGATAAAATACCGAATACTTCAAAAAAATATGTTTCTAAATCATGCATAAGAGAAAATAAAATAAATGAAGATGATTTGGTTAATGTAGTAAAAAAAGAAATAATAGCTAGATTAACTGATAAATTAAAATCTGGAACCATTGATAAAATTAATATACAAATCAATATAGTAGATATTAAGAGTATATACAAACCTTATTGGGTTGTTGACTTTAGAGGTAGAAATGTATTTATAGATTCTTAAAAATGCTGCCTCATATTATGAGGCAGCATTTTATTATTATATCTAATTTTTATCTTTATTTTTAGTTAAGTAATCCAATGTTTTTAAAGAATATCCTTCTTTTTTCCAATGAGCTATTACTTCATCTAATATTTCAGTATTGGTTTTTGAGTTTGGATGAAGTAAAACTATTGCACCAGGATGAGTTCTTGTGTATATTTTATCTTTTGCATATTCGTGTGTTGGTTGTTTATCATTATACCAATCTACATAAGCAAAGCTCCAAAATATAGAGCTATATCCTAAGTCTTGAGTGTATTTTAATGATTGTTCACTAAATTTACCCATAGGAGGTCTAAAGTATTTAGGCATATCTTTACCAATTAATTCTTTATATGCATCTTCTACACCTGTAATTTCAGATTTAAACTTTTCAAAATCAGTAATTTGAGCCATAGATAGATGATTTTTAGAATGATTACAAACTAAATGACCTTCATTTACCATTCTTTTTATTAATTCAGGGTTATTTCTTATGTAGCTTTCAACTACGAAAAAATGAGCTTTGACATTGTGTTTTTTTAAAGTATCTAAAATACTTTCAGTTGTTCCATTTTCATATCCAGCATCAAATGTAAGGTATATTACTTTTTCACTTGGATCTCCAACATAATAAGAACTATATTTATTAAAAAAAGAAGCTTCTTTTATAGGTTCTGGTTGTTTTCCATCATTCCTTGGATTAAAATACCAATTATATTCATAAGTTTCTGATTGTGGATTTGAAATTCTAGCCTTAGATTTATTTAATAGATATAAATTACTACTAATAGTTACCAAACAGATTATTGAAAATAAGCCTATAAAAAGATAACGTTTAGAACTAGACTTTTTAATTTTCATGAGAATCACCTCTTTATAAGTTTAAAATATAAAATTATTACTTAGAAAATGTGTTATTTATTAATATTTAATGATAATTGACATATTATTTTATAATATTGCGGACTATAACTTATAATATATCTAATTATTTATAAAGTAATAAGAATAGATATAAATACTATAGATTTTTCATAATTAAATAGATCTCCTTTCTATATATTTTATATTTAGTATTTAGAATATAGAAAAAAATATACACATTAATGAAATGTATTATTAAATATTACATAAAAAAAGACATTACTTAAAAATAATGTAAAGTAATGTCTTTTTATTTTATGCAATAATTTTAGAATCTTGAGTATCCTTAATTTTTTCTATAGTCATTCCAGTTGCACCATATATTAAAGAAATTATTGGGCAAAGTAAGTTAAAAAATGCAAATGGTAAAAATGTAAAACATCCTACACCTAGTGTAGCTGACATGTAAGCACCACATGTATTCCAAGGTATAAGTGGAGACGTAATAGTTGCACTATCTTCTAAAGCTCTAGATAAGTTTTTAGCATCTAGACCTTGTTTTTTAAATGCATCTTTATACATACTACCTGGTAAAACTATAGCTAAGTATTGGTCAGCTACAGCTAGATTAGTACCAATAGCTGTAAATATTGTTGCAAATATAAGTCCAAAAGTTCCTTTAGCAAATTTTAATATAAATCTAGCTAATGCTTCTAACATTCCTGTTTTTTCTAATATGCCTCCTGTAGTTAATGCACAAATCATAAGAGATACTGTAGATAACATACTATCAAGTCCACCGCGAGTTAAAAGTGAATCTACAAAATCCATTCCAGTAGAAGAAACATAACCATTTTTTGCAACTAAAAATACATCAGCTAATGAAGCACCTTGAAACACTATAGAAACAAAAGCACCTAATAAAACACCTATTATAAGACCTGGTATAGCTGGAACCTTTAAAATAACTAAAGTAATAACTATAATAGGTACTAAAA
>DHKFR23503__coassemble_833_pt1 | contig 18187 bp, 19 predicted proteins | sample DHKFR23503__metabat2_high_PE_003 | metagenome-assembled genome bin DHKFR23503
AATATAGGTCATTTTTTTTTGTACAACTTCATAATTATTTTTATAAATATATTTTTTATTGAGAGGAGATATAATATGATAAGAGTATCTGATATAATGGAAAAGGAAATAATAAACGTAAAAAATGGAAAAAGAATGGGGTTTATAACTGATATAGACATGGATATTAATGAAGGTAAGATAATATCATTTTCTATATCTGGAGATAGTGGACGAGGTTTTTTTTCTAGAGGATACGAAGAAGAGGCAATATTTTGGAATGATATACTAAAAATAGGATGTGATACTATAATAGTAAATATAGGATCAGAGCTTAATTTAGACGAATTTAATATATAACACAAAGGAGGAATAAAAAATGCAATGCCCTTATTGTAATCACAAAGAATGTAAAGTAATAGATTCTAGACACACAGATTCAAAATCTATAAGAAGAAGAAGAGAATGTGATGCATGTAAAAAAAGATTTACAACTTATGAAAAGATAGAAACAACACCTATTATGGTAGTAAAAAAAGATAATACAAGAGAGTATTTTGATGGAGATAAAATAAAATATGGTATATTAAAATCATGTGAGAAAAGACCTGTATCAGTTGAACAAATTGAAGAAATCGTAGCATTTATTGAAAATGAAATAAACAAGTACTATATTTCTGAAATAAATACTGAGAAAATAGGAGAAATGGTAATGGATAAATTAAAAGATGTAGACGAAGTAGCATATGTGAGATTTGCATCTGTTTATAGGCAATTTAAAGATATAAATACTTTTGTTACAGAACTTAAAAATATACTTATGGAGAGAGAAGGCTAAGATGAAGAACTATATAACAGTACAACAAATTAATGACAAGATAGATTTTGTTAATTTAGCTATAACTCTTAGTAATGTAGATTCAAAGTCTATAGATGATATGAAAATGGTTTGCAAAGATGCAAATTTTAATATAGAAAATTTAACTAGTAATATTCAAATACATTCAGATATAGTTAATAAAATAGATGAAGATAATATAGGTGAAAAAAAGGATGGAGATGCATTAATTACAAATATACCTAATATACCTATATTAATATTTACAGCTGATTGTGTTCCTATAGCTATAATAGATAAAAAAAATAAAGCTATAGGTTTAGTTCATGCTGGATGGAAAGGTACTTATAATTCAATAGCTAAAAAAACTATAGATAAGATGATTGATAATTATAATACAAATCCTAAAGATTTAGTTTGTGTTATAGGGCCATCTATTGGTCCTTGCTGTTATGAAGTATCTAAAGATTTAGTTGAAAAATTTAACATGAATTTTACAAATAATAATAAAAAATTTTATACAATAGAAGAAGATGAATATAAATTAGACTTGTGGCAGATAAATGAGTACATATTAAAAGAATGTGGAGTTAAAGATGAGAATATAATAAATCTTAAATTATGTACTAGCTGTAATAGTGATAAGTTTCATTCTTATAGAAAACATAATCAAACATTAAAGAGAATAGGTACTATACTGCAGATAAAATAGAGGAGGACATATTATAATGAAGCCTAAAATCCTTATTATAGATGATGAAATTCATATAGTAGAGCTTATTAAATTTAATCTAGAAACATCAGGATATGAAGTTGATATTGCGTATGATGGTCTAGACGGATATCTTAAAATTAAAGAAAATATGCCACATTTAGTACTTCTAGATTGGATGTTACCTAATATAAGTGGTATAGAAATGCTAAAAAAAATACGAAACGATCAATCATTATCTGATGTACCAATTATAATGCTAACTGCTAAGAATATGGAAAGTGACAAAATAGAAGGGTTAGAATTAGGCGCAGATGATTATATAACGAAGCCATTTAGTATAAAAGAATTGTTAGCTAGAGTAAGTACAGTTCTTAGAAGATATAATATAAATAAAGAAAATGTTGAGAATATTTTAACTGTAGGAAATTTAAATGTAAATCTTCTTAAACATGAAGTTTTAAAAGGAAATGAGAAAATTGATTTAACTCTTAAAGAATTTGAATTATTAAAATTGTTACTTGAAAATAAAGGGAAAGTCCTTTCGAGAAATTATCTTTTAGATAAAATATGGGGATATGATTATTATGGTGAAACTAGAACTGTAGATGTACATATTAGATATTTAAGGAAAAAAATAGAAGGTAATGACTCAACAGAAAAATATATACAAACTATTCGAGGAGTAGGATATAAGATAGATTAAAAGTTAGGAGAGACCTTATGGATAATTTTGTACTAATCTTTATAACATTAATATCATCTGTAGTAGCAATAATATGTATTAGATATAATATAATACTTAGAAATTATCTAAAGGCATTTATTAAAATATCTAAACAGATAAGTAATAGAGAGTTTCATGCTCGTTTAAATATAAATGTAAATGGAGAGCTTGGAGAATTAAGTAAAAATTTTAATGATATGATAGATATAATGAATAGTAAAATTGAAGAAGTAGAATATAATCACCTTCAAATGACATCTATATTAAAAAGTATATCTCATGGAATTTTAGCTGTTGATATTGAGGGTAATATAATGTTAATAAATGAAGAAGCTAAAAGAATATTAAAGTGCAATGAATATGAGTTCATTGAAGGAAAAAATATAAATATTATAATAAATGAACCAAGACTATTAAAAGAAATTACTTTATTTAAAGGATCTAAAGATAGTAAATATTTAGAAATAACGACTGATGATGAAATAGTATATAGTATAAATTTAGATCCGATATATTTACAAGATGTAGAAAATGTAATAATTGGGTCAATAATAAATATTAAAGATATAACTGAAAAAGTTAAATTAGAAAATATGAGGACTGATTTTGTTGCTAATGTAAGTCATGAATTAAAAACACCTCTTACATCTATTAGTGGATTCGTAGAAACTTTAAAATTAAATGAAAATATAGATATAGCAACTAGAAATAGATTTTTAGGAATCATAGAAAGTGAATCAGATAGATTAAAAAGACTTATAGATGATATATTATTATTATCATTTATAGAAAATAAAGAAACTAATTCTTTAGAAGAAGTATATATATATGAAGTTTTCATAGAAGTATATGAAATGACAGATTACTTTGCTAAGTCAAAAAATATAAATGTAACTTATAGATTTAGAAATCAAAGTATATCTATACTATCTAATCGAGATTATATAAAACAAATATTTTTAAATTTAATTGACAATGCTATTAAATATACTCCGGAGAATAAAGATGTATATATAGAAGTTGATTATTATGAAGATAATTTAGTAATAAAAGTAGGAGATAATGGAATAGGTATACCAAGAGAAGATATAAATAGGATATTTGAAAGATTTTATAGAGTAGATAAAGCTAGAAGTCGAGATGTAGGAGGGACAGGTTTAGGATTAGCTATAACAAAGCACATAGTAAAAAGTTTAAATGGTACTATAAATGTTAAAAGTGAATTAGGAGAAGGTAGTGAATTTATTATCACTATTCCAAATAAAAATTTCCTTAAATAAAGGAAATTTTTTTTTGTTTTTGTGCAAACTAAATTTAATTACAGTTTTAAGTTAATACTATAAAAAAAGGAGTTGATAAAAATGAAGGAAAGTCTTATTGCTGATGATTTATTTAGGCGTTCATTTATAGTAGCTTTATTTATAGGAGTACTATGTAGAGGTTTAGTATTAAGAGTAACAGATAAGCAGTATCCATCTAGACCTCAAGATTATCTAGAACAGATAATAATATCGGGACTATCTGCATCTCTTGGTGCAATTGCATTTCCTGCTCTTATAGATAAAGAATTTTCAGCATTAACATTTTTTGCAGTAGCAATACAACAATTTCAAGGTTTATCAAAAGAGGAAAAAATTACAATAGAAAACATAGACAATCAAGAAGTTGTTCCTAAGGGTGCAGCATATATAGAAGAAATAGCATCTACATATGAAAGTAGGAGTTACATAAGCTTGTTTTCAGCATTAGTTGCTTCAGTAATATATATATATTTTGCTAGAGCATATAAATTAACTTTTTTACCATGTACTATCTTGGCCGCTATAGGAGGTGCTATAGTAGGACTTGTTTTTAGAAAATACTTAAGAAGAGATAGTATAGGTGATATAGCTGATGTAGTTGAAGCTAAAATTAGTTTTGAAGGACCTATACTAAAAGTTAATGATGTATTTATAAATAATATAGGTTTAGAAGATACTAGGAGTAAATATTTAAAAGATGGAATAGCAATAGAGATTATACCTAAAGATTTAAAAGCGTATGGAATAATTAGTGACTTAGGTCAAAGGCAAGCGATGCTTCATAATTTATTTATTCATTTTGGAATAAATAAAGATATAGATGAAAAAGATTTATTAGCTACATCAAAAATTAACTTAGAAAAAAATACAGTAGTTATTCCTTACCTACCACTTGTAAAAGATATGGATGAACTAATAAAAGTAATTAAAAGTACACCTATATTAGAAGTATCAAAAGGAAAACAAAGTGCTTATATGGGTAAAAATTTATAAAGTGAGGTGAAAAAATGGATAAAATATTTTTTATAGGAATTATTATTGGTATGTTATCAAGACTTATAATGTTAAATTTAGATCAAAAACAATATCCAACAGAACCAAATATTTTACTGTCTCAATTGGTTTTAGCGTTTGTTGCATCAGCCTTAGGTTCCTTATTAGTTCCTGCACTTATAGAGCGTTCATATACATCTATTACTTTCTTATCCTTAGCAGCACAACAATTTAGGGAAGTAAGAGATAGTAGAAGAGATACTCTACAAAATTTAGAAGATTTAGAATTAATACAAAGAGGAAATGCTTTTATAGAAGAAATAGCTAGAACTTATGAAGTTAGAAATTATACTTGTATAATAACTTCATTTCTTACAGTAGGATTATATTATATAATATCAAGTGAATTTAAATTGGGAGATAATACATCGATAATAATTAGTTCTATATGTGGATTGGTTTTGGCTTTTATACTTAAAAAGTTACTTACAAGACAAAGTATTGGTGATATAGCAGATGTAGTACCTGCTAAAATTAGTTTTGTAGATGATAGTATTATGCAAATAGGAGATTTAAAAGGTATAACTAATATAGGACTAGAGGAAGATAGAGAAAAATATTTATCACAAGGACTAGGTATAGAAATAATACCTAAAGATAAAAGTTATATTAATGCTGGGACAATATATGATCCAGGTCAGCGTCAAGCTATTATATACAATATATACTCTAGAATAGGAATATTAAGAGAAGATAATGAACCAGCTTTTTATCCGCTACCAAGGATAAATTTAAATAAAGGTAGTCTTATGATAGCTGTTGTTCCAGTAGATAAAGATATAAACAAGTTAATAGATGCAGTTAAATCATGTCCTATTTTATCTAATTCAAAGGGCAAAAATGTATCATTAAATAAATATAAAATAGATGAGAAAGGAAGTATGTAAAAATGGGAATGAATATAGGGATAACTGACTATACTCTTGGTATAATTACAACTGATAAAAATATGAAACCAGTTGGAGGATGTCCTACAATTTATGCAAATGATAATAAAGATTTACAAAATAAAGCTATGTTAATAGCAAAATCTGTTGGTGGAATGGTTCATGCTATTAATAAGGAAACTTTGATTATAGTTAAGCATTAGAGGGTACCATATGGTACCTTTTATAATCTGACAAATATTGACGTGATTTAATAAAACATGTTATTATTATATGATGCTTAAGGAAACGGATATAATTTTCAGAACATATTTAAAATATAAAAATTAAATATTTATAAAAAGAAAAGTGGTGATTATATATGGAAGTAAATGTAAAAAATACGAATAACGTAATAAGTAAAGTATATAAAGATAGCATCGCACATGAATTAGGAATACAAGTTGGTGATTTACTTATTTCTATAAATGGTGAACCAATACATGATATAATAGAATATAGATTCTTATTAAGTGATGAATATCTAGAAGTAGAAATACAAAAACAAAATAGAGAAGTATATATATACGAAATTGAAAAGGATTATGATGATGATTTGGGTATAGAATTTACAAATCCAATAATAGATAAAGCTAAAAGTTGCAGAAATAAATGTGTATTTTGCTTTATAGATCAATTACCTAAAGGAATGAGAGAAACTCTTTATTTTAAAGATGATGACTCAAGACTTTCATTTTTACAAGGAAACTTTGTAACACTTACTAATATGAGTGAAGAAGATATAAATAATATAATAAAATATAGAATAAGTCCTATAAATATATCTGTACATACAACAAATCCTGAACTTAGAAAAACCATGATAAAGAATAAATTTGCAGGAAATTTATACAGCATAATGCAAAGATTAGCAGAAGCTCAAATTCAAATGAATTGTCAAATAGTTTTATGTCCTGGATATAATGATAAAGAAGAATTAGAAAGAACGGTATCAGATTTAACTAAGTTATATCCTTATGTAAATAGTGCAGCAGCTGTTCCAGTTGGAATAACTAAGCATAGAGATCATTTACCAAACTTAGAAATATTCAATGAAAAAACAGCAGGTGAGACTATTGATCAAGTAGATATACTACAAAAGAAATATTTAAAAGAATTAGGTACTAGATTCATATTTTTATCGGATGAGTTTTATATAATGGCAAATAGAAAATTACTAGATTATGATGAATATGAAGGCTTTATACAATTTGAAAATGGAGTAGGTATGATAAGTAAATTTGAAAGAGAAATAAAAGATTGCTTAGAAAACTTATCACAAAATCAATTATCTAAATCAAAGAAAGTATCTATTGCTACAGGTCATTCAGCATATAAATTTATGTGTGAAATGGCAAATTGTATAATGGAAAAATGTCCTAATTTACAAATAGATGTTTATAAAATAATAAACAACTTCTTTGGAGATACAATAACTGTTTCAGGGCTTGTAACAGCAACAGATATAATAGATCAATTAAAAGATAAAGATTTAGGTGAAACTTTATATATTCCAAGAAGTATGTTAAAAGCTGATGAAGAAATATTCTTAGATAATATAACATTAGAAAAATTAAGTGATATTATGGAAATTGAAGTTGTACCTTGTTTAAATGAAGGGAAAGACTTTGTAGATAAAATTTTAAAATAAGAAAGGAGATTATTATGAGTGATAATAGACCAGTAGTCGCAGTAGTAGGAAGACCTAATGTTGGAAAATCAACATTATTTAATAAATTAGCAGGAAAAAGAATATCTATAGTAGAAGATACTCCTGGAGTAACTAGAGATAGAATATTTACAGAGGTAGAATGGTTAAACCATTACTTCACATTAATAGATACAGGAGGTATAGAGCCAGATAATGGAGATATAATATTATCTAGTATGAGAAATCAAGCAATGCTTGCTATGGATATGGCTCATATAATACTTTTTGTAGTTGATGGAAAAACAGGATTAACAGCAGCGGATAGAGAAGTTGCTCAAATTCTTAGAAAAACTAAAAAGCCAGTTATACTTGTAGTAAATAAAATAGATAGTCAAAGTCAATTTGACAATGTATATGATTTCTATGAATTAGGGCTTGGAGTTCCGTTTGCAATATCAAGTGCTAATAGTATGGGGCTTGGAGACTTATTAGATGAAGTTGTTCAAAACTTCCCAGAAGGATTAAATACTGAGTATGACGAAGATATAATAAGAGTTGCTATAACAGGTAAACCTAATGCAGGGAAAAGTTCAATACTTAATAATATATTAGGTGAAGAAAGGGTAATAGTAAGTCCTATTGCAGGAACGACTAGAGATGCAGTTGATACTTATGTGGAAAAAAATGGACAAAAATTCCTTCTTATAGATACAGCAGGTCTTAGAAGAAAAAGTAAGATATATGAAACAGTAGAAAAGTATAGTGTAATAAGATCTATGGCTGCAGTAGATAGAGCAGATGTAGTATTAATAGTAATAGATGCAAAAGAAGGTATAACAGAACAAGATACAAAGGTTGCAGGTATAGCTCATGATGAAGGTAAAGCATGTGTATTTGTAATTAATAAATGGGACTTAATAGAAAAAGATAATAAAACTTTAGGAAATTACACTAAAGAAGTTAAAGAAAAATTCCCATTTATGATGTATGCACCAGTAATATTTGTTTCAGCAAAGACTAATCAAAGAATGAACAAGATATTAGAAACAGCAGAATATGTAGCAAGTGAACATGCTAAGAGAGTGTCAACTTCTGCATTAAACGATGTAATAGGTGAGGCAGTAATGTTAAATCAGCCACCATCAGATAAAGGTAAGAGATTAAAGATTTACTATGGATCTCAAACTGGAGTTAAACCACCTAAATTTACATTATTTATAAATGATAAGAACTTAACTCACTTCTCATATCAAAGATATCTTGAAAATAAAATAAGAGAGAACTTTGGATTTGAAGGAACGCCTGTACAGTTTGAGTATAGAGAAAAAACTAAAAAATAGTAATACCTAAGGGGGATTAATATGCTTAGCTATATAATAATTATTATAATTGCCTATCTTTTAGGAAATATATCTACATCATATATAATATCTAAAAGAGTAGCTGGAGTTGATATAAGAACACAAGGTTCTGGTAATGCAGGCTCTACTAATGTACTTAGAACTTTAGGTAAAAAAGCAGGACTAATTACATTTATAGGAGATTTACTAAAAGGTATAGTAGCTGTACTTATAGCTGAAATGATAGCTAAAATAACTAATGTAGATATAATTACAGCTGGTTATATAGGAGTTGTTGGAGTAGTTTGTGGACATAATTGGCCAGCATTTTTAGGATTTAGAGGTGGAAAAGGAGTAGCAACATCCCTTGGTTCTATGATAGCAGTAAATCCTATAATTGCACTAACTTGCTTTGGTATATTTTTAGTAATAGTAGCTATAACTAAATACGTTTCATTAGGATCAGTACTAAGTATATCTATGTCACCAATATTTATGTTAATTTTACAAAATGACAAAGGATTACTTGCAACTTTATTTTTAACTTTATCAGTAATATATACTCATAGAGAGAATATTAAAAGATTAGTAAATGGAACTGAAAGAAAGATAGGGCAAAAGAAAGAATAATTTTAATGTGGTTAGGTGGTGTTTAACATGGAAAAAGTATGTGTATTAGGAACTGGAAGTTGGGGAAGCGCATTAGGACTAACTTTAGCTAAAAAAGGCTATGAAGTTAGTATGTGGACTCTTAATGAAGAACAAGCAAAAAAAATAAATACTACAAAGGAAAATATAGATTATTTACCAGGTGTATTATTTCCAAATAATATGTTTGTTACAACTTCTTTAGAAGAAGCTGTATCAAATAGTATAATTGTAGTTTTAGCAGTTCCATCACAAGCTATAAGAAGTGTATGTAAGCAAATAAAGCCATTTATACAAAATAAACAGATAATAGTAGATGTCGCAAAAGGTTTAGAAAAAGGAACGGGTCTTAGATTATCAGAAGTAGTAGAAGAAGAACTTCCTAATAATCCTTATGTAACTTTATCTGGACCATCTCATGCAGAAGAAGTTGCTAGAGATATACCTACTACAGTAGTTGTAGCATCTAATGAAATAAAAATAGCTCAACGAGTTCAAGATATATTCATGGGACCAAAGTTCAGAGTATACACAAATCCAGATATGATAGGAGTAGAACTTGGAGGAGCATTAAAAAATATAATTGCTTTTGGAGCAGGAATATGTGATGGATTAGGTCTTGGAGATAATTCTAAAGCAGCTCTTATGACACGTGGAATTAGAGAGATAAGTAGATTAGGAGTTGCTATGGGGGCAGATGCTTCTACATTTTCAGGATTATCAGGAATAGGAGACTTAATTGTAACTTGTACTAGTATGCATAGTAGAAATAGAAGAGCGGGTATTTTAATAGGACAAGGAAAGAGTTTAGAAGAGACTTTAGAAGAAGTAAAAATGGTTGTAGAAGGAATAACTGCTACAGAAGTAGCTTATGAAGTTTCTAAAAAATTAAATGTAGAGATGCCTATAACAAGTGCAATATATTCTATACTACATAGTAATTTAAACCCTCATGAAGTTGTAATAGGTTTAATGATGAGAAATAAAACTCATGAAATGGAAGAAGTAGTTAATGAAAAGCTAGGATTTTAATCCTAGCTTCTTTATTTTTATATTTTTAAAATTATTAAATATTTAAAATGAATTCAAAAAAAGAAATTTAATTTGGAATAATAGTCCCATTATGCAAATATAATCTATTAAGAAACTATATGCAGGAGGGGAACTTAATGAATAACATTTATGAAGATATAGCAAAAAGAACTCAAGGAGATATATACATAGGGGTAGTTGGTCCAGTTAGAACAGGTAAATCTACTTTTATAAGAAAATTTATGGAGAATCTTGTGTTACCAAACATAGAAAATGAATTTAAAAGAGAAAGAACACAAGATGAAATACCACAAAGTGGGTCAGGTAAAACTATAATGACAGTAGAACCAAAATTTGTTCCAGCTGATGGAGTAGAAATAAAAATAAAAGATACAGTATCTTTAAAAGTTAGAATGGTTGATTGTGTAGGGTACATAGTGGATGGAGCATTAGGTCATGAGGAAGAAGGTAGGCAAAGATTAGTATCAACTCCTTGGTCACAAGAAGCAATGACTTTTGAAAAAGCAGCAGAGATAGGAACTAAAAAAGTTATAAGAGATCATTCAACATTAGGTATAGTAATTTTAACTGATGGATCTGTAACAGGAATAGATAGAAAGAGCTATCTTTCAGCTGAAGAAAGAGTAATAAGTGAGTTAAAATCTTTAAACAAACCATTTGCAGTTGTTTTAAATACATTAGACCCATACAGCGAATCTACAGATTTATTAAGAGCAGAATTAGAGGAAAAATACAATGTACCTATAGTTCCTTTAAATGTTTTAGCTATGGATGAAGAAGATATAGAAAGTGTAATGGAAACTGTGCTTTATGATTTTCCATTAAATGAAATAAGAATAAATTTACCTAAATGGGTAGAAGGACTTGAGAGAAATCATTGGATTAAAAATAATATAATATTTACATTAAAACAAAGCATAGCTGAAATAGGAAAATTAAGAGATATAAATAGTATAGTTGAAGGATTCTCAGAGCTAGAATTTTTAGAAGATACAGAGGTAGATAATGTAGAACTTGGAGAAGGTGTTATAAGTATTGATTTAACAGCTAAACAAGATTTATTCTATAATGTATTAGAAGAAAAAAGTGGATTTAAAATAGATGGAGATCATCAATTATTAAATCTTGTAACTAAATTATCAAGAGTTAAAAATGAATATGATAAAATAGAAAGCGCTCTATATGATGCTAAAACTAAGGGATATGGAGTTGTAGCTCCTTCATTAGATGAGCTTAGCTTAGAAGAGCCTGAAATAATAAAACAAGGTAAGCAATATGGAATTAAATTAAAAGCAAATGCACCTTCACTTCATATAATAAAGGCAGATATATCTACAGAAGTATCTCCTATAGTTGGAAATCAAACTCAAGGTGAAGAGATGATTAAATATTTACTAGATACATTTGAAGAAAATCCTAGCGAATTATGGGGATCAAATATGTTTGGTAAATCACTAAATGATTTAGTTAAAGAGCAATTACAAAGTAAGCTATATACTATGCCAGAAGAAATAAGAGTCAAGATACAAAAAACATTACAAAAAATAATAAACGAAGGAAGTATGAATATAATAACTATATTATTATAATACTTATACGTTAAAAGGGCTAAATATTTATATTTGGCCCTTTTAACGTATAAGTAAACCATTATTTAAAAATTTATTTTAAAAATAAGATAACAATAGATTTATAAGATTTAGATATGAAATATTTCACTAAGCATTACTAAAAATAAATGAATTTTTTATTTACAGAAAAATCTAATATTAGATTAATAAATATAAAAATTGAAAATTTTAATAAATACTTAAGAAAAATAAAATTTAAATTAGTAGAAAATAGTTAAACTGTGTAGTGTTTTTAAAAATATAATTAAAAGGAAATTTAATATTAATTGAAGAAATAGTATAAAAGTTTTAATGAAAAAGATTGGAGAGATTTATCTTGAGAAAAATAAAAAAAATAAAGTACTCTAAATTATTTATAATTATAATATTTACATATATAATACTTCAAATTTTTATAAATATAATAGGAAAAAATATGAAAACATTAATAATAAAAAGTGAGACTATTGATTTAAAAATAAATGCAAAAGGGCTAATTATAAGAGATGAGTATCTAGTAAAATCAGATAACAGTGGTAATATAAAAAGTATAGCTAAAAATGGAGAAAAATTAAAAAAAGGTGACACATTAGCTGTTATATATAATGATAGTAAAAATTTAGAAAAAAATAAAAATAAGATATATCAGTTAAATAAAGAAATAGAAGAGCTAGAGACTGAATATAAAAATAGTAAATCGAGCTTAAACAAAGAGTTAATAGATACTAAAATTAAAACTAAAATTGAACAAAGAGCAATTCTTAATAATAAAAACAATGAAAATATAAACTATTTAAATATGTCTACATCAGGAGTATTATCTAATAAATATGATGGATATGAGGATATATATACATTAGACAAATTAGAAGACTTAACTATTAAAGATATAGAAGAGGTAGAAAATAATTTTAAAAAAATAGATATTGAAGATACATTTATAAAAGAATCGGATGTAGTAGCTAGAATAATACAAAGTGACTATTCATATATAGCAATATCTATTAAAAATAATGTTTTTGAAGAAAATCAAAAAATTGAGATAGCTTTTGATAGTAATATTATGGAAGGAATTGTTGAAAAAATATATACAAATGAGGGTAACAATGTAATTATATTTAAAATAAGTAATCAAAATGTAGAAATTTATGATACAAGAGTAGAAGAATTTGATATAATATATAAGCAAATAGATGGATTAAAAATACCAAAGCAATCTATAGATGAAATAAACAACCAAAAGGGTGTATATGTATTAAATCAAGAAACTAAAAAAGTAAACTTTACTGAATTAAAAAATATACAATATGAAGATGATGAATATGTATTTATAGATTATTATAAGAATCAAAAAGAAGGATTAAAAACAATTCAAATGTATGATGAAATTATTATAAATCCGAATGTTATAAATAAAAATATAAAAATAAGTAGGTGGTAAAGTGAGTACAATTAGAGAAAATCTTGAATCAATAAAATTAAATATAAAAGCATCAGCTAATAATGTTAATAGAAGTTGTGAAGAAATAACATTGTTAGCAGTTACTAAAACTGTAGATACAGATAAAATATTAGAGTCTATAGAATATGGCGTTACGGATATAGGAGAAAATAAACCTCAAGAATTAGCAAGAAAGTATGATATTATTGGAGATAAAGTTAGATGGCATTTAATAGGTACTCTTCAAACAAACAAAGTTAAGTATATAATAGACAAAGTACATATGATACATTCTTTAGATAGAGAATCTTTATGTGAAGAAATTCAAAAAAGAGCTGAAAAAATAGATAAAATTATTGATTGTTTAGTTCAAGTGAATATATCTAAAGAAGATACTAAACATGGATTATATGTAGAAGAAGTTATAGATTTTATACAAAATGTTTCAAAAAAATATGCTAATATTAGGGTAAAAGGTCTTATGACTATGGCTCCTTTTTCTAAAGATGAAGATGAAGTAAGATTAGTATTTAAAAGTCTTAAAAATTTATCATTAGATATACAAAAGTTAAATATATCTAATGTATCTATGGAATATTTATCAATGGGAATGAGCAATGATTATAAAATAGCTATAGAAGAAGGTTCTAATATTGTTAGAGTAGGAACATCAATATATGGTAAAAGAAATTATAATAATTAATAAATAAAATAATAAACTAAAGAATAAATGAGTAGGAGGATGTTAATAATGGGAGAAGGAATATTCAATAAATTTAAAAATTGGATAACTGAAGAGGATGAAGATTTTGATGATGTAGAAGAAGAATATGAACAAGAAGAAGAGGATGTAGAACAATTTACATCTATAGCAAATACTAAAACAGCTAAAATAGTAAATTTACATACATCAAGTCCAATGAAAGTTGTTATAGTAGAACCTAAAAAATACGAAGAGGTTACTACTATAGCAGATCATTTAAAACAAAAAAAAGCTGTTATAGTTAATTTAGAAAATTTAAATGATCCTGGTATTCGTAAGTCAATATTTGAATTTATGAATGGAGCAGTATATGTTTTAGATGGTGGGATACAAAAAGTTTCTAAAGGGATTTTTATATTAGCACCTAACAATGTAGATATAGATTCTAGTATAAAAAAAGAATTAGAAAGTAAAACACTTTTCCCTTGGCAAAGTAAGTAATATTAAGATAGTAATTTAAACTTAAAAGTTATATTTTTTTATACCTATATAAAAATAAAGGGGTGATAATATGACTACAATAGGCATTGCACTATATTATTTATTTGATATATTATCATGGATTATAGTTATTAAAAGCTTTATGACATGGTTACCAAATGGTGGAGGAAGATTGTATGATATATTATCAGCAATAACAGAACCTATAGAATCACCAATAAGATCAATTATGTATAAGTATATAAGTGGACCTGTAGATTTTTCTCCTATGATAGCTATACTTTTACTTATGCTATTAAAAAATTTAGCATTAAGGATATTTATTTAAGGTAATTATTAATGAATAAAATAAAACTTACTAATCATATAAAAGATATAGAATTAAAAAATAAAATGTTTAAGGTAATAGACAAAGCTAATAGATGCCTAAAACATTTTGATGTAAAATGTACTGATTTTTTAAATCCTTATGAAATAAAAAATGCAGTAGCTATTTTAAATTCATTTAATGATATTAGATATAGTGTGGATGGAGGATATAATGATGCTGAAAGAAAAGTTATATTTATATATCCATACTATATGGAATATGAAGATATAAAAAACCCTCTAGAAATAGTTCAAATAGAAGGAAATTTTAAATTTAAAGAAATATCTCATAGAGATTACTTAGGTGCAATACTTAATTTAGGTATAGTAAGAGAAAAAATAGGAGATATAATAATACATGATAATTTTTGCCAAGTTATAGTGGATAATAGTATATGCGATTTTTTAACTTTAAATTTAAATAAAGTATCTAGAAATAAAGTTATTGTTAACAAAATTTCTAGAGATGATATTATACCAAATTCACCAAATTATAAAGAAGTATCTTTTACAGTATCATCACAAAGGCTAGATTGTATAATAAGTGGACTTTATAATATATCAAGACAAGATAGTTTAAAGTACATAAATGGGGAAAGAGTCCATGTAAATTATGAAAAAATAACTTCGCCGTCTAAAGAAATTGAAGATAATTCATTAATCTCTGTAAGAGGTAAGGGTAGATCAATTATCGTCAATGTTGGAGATATTACCAAAAAAGGTAGAATAAAAGTTCAAGCGAAGTTAATAGTGTAGGAGGAAAACAGATGATAGCTCCAATTGAAATAGAAAATAAAGAATTTAAAAAAGGATTAAGGGGTTATAAAGAAGATGAAGTAGATGAATTCTTAGATTTAGTAAAAGAAGATTATGAACAACTTTATAGGGAAAATGCAGAATTAAAGGAAAAAGTAAGATTATATCAAGATCAGATTAATAAATATGAAAATATAGAAGAAACATTAAAAGCTACATTAGTAAGAGCAGAAGCATCAGCAGAAGATACTACTAATGCAGCTAATAAAAAAGCTAAAATTATAGTTGAAGAAGCTGATTTAAAAGCAAAACAAATTATAGATCAAGCTAATAATGAAGTTATAGAAATAAGAAGAGAATATAATTCACTAGTTAAAGAATTTAAAGTATTCAGAAATAAATTTAAATCGTTATTAAATGATGAGTTACAAAGTATAGATGAAATATTCTATAATGTGGATGAAAATCATATAGAACTTGATAATACTATAAAGTATGATTTACAAAATGAAGTTGCAGTTTCTAGTTTAGACTAGAGTCTTATTAAAAAAAATATTGACTATTCAGAAAAATTATTATAAAATTTCTTAGTATAAAATAAAATACTATTTTAAAAGCAATGATGGAGACAGTAGACTTTAGATAATTTTACAGAGAGTTGGTATAAGCTGAGAGCCAATAAATTTATAAAGTTGAATATCACTCCTAAGCTGCAGGCTGAAAGACATTTGTTTAGTAAGCTGTGCCGGTTAATGCCGTTAAACTATAGAGTGTAATATATATTAATTTTAATATATATTAAATTAGGGTGGTAACGCGATTAATACTCGTCCCTTTTTTAGGGGACGGGTTTTTTTATATTTAAAATAGTATTATTTATTAAAACATCTTGTTTAAGCTTATTAAAAATAGATAAAAATTATAAATAAAACTTTAGAAAGGGTGATTATATGTCTAAATTTAAATCATTAATAGACAGTTCTGTAAAACAAGCAGAAGCAGAAGTTTCTGAGTATTGGAATGATATTAATATACTTGAGAAAACTTTAGAAAAAGGTAAAAATGATCCTAGCTTCGTATTTTATGAAGGACCACCAACAGCAAACGGAAACCCTGGAATACATCATGTTATAGCTAGAACATTAAAAGATTCTGTTTGTAGATATAAAACTATGAATGGCTATCAAGTAAAAAGAAAAGCTGGATGGGATACTCATGGTCTACCGGTAGAAATACAAGTAGAGAAAGAATTAGGATTATCAGATAAACAACAAATAGAAGCTTATGGAATCGATAAGTTCAATGAAAAATGTAGAGACTCAGTATTCTCTTTTGAAAAGCAATGGAGAGAGATGACTGAAAGAATGGCTTATGAAATCGATCTAGATAACCCATACATAACTCTAGATAATAATTATATAGAATCTGTATGGTGGATATTAGATAAGTTCAATAAAGAAGGTTATATATATGAAGGTCATAAGATACTTCCATATTGTCCAAGATGTGGTACAGGATTAGCTTCACATGAGGTTGCTCAAGGATATAAGGAAGTTAAAAATAATACAGTAATCGCTAAATTTAAGAGAGTTGATGCGAATGAATATTTCTTAGCATGGACAACAACTCCATGGACTTTACCATCAAACGTTGCATTAACAGTAGGACCAGAAGTTGACTATGTAAAAGTTATGAAAAATGATGAAGTATACTATGTTGCTAAAGCATTAGCTAACAAAGTATTAGGTGAAGATTATGAAGTATTAGCTGAAATGAAAGGTAAAGATTTAGAGCACGTTGAGTATGAACAATTAATGCCTTTCGTACAAACTGATGAAAAAGCATTCTTTGTAACTTGTGGTGACTATGTTACAACTGAAGATGGTACAGGTATAGTTCATACTGCACCAGCATTTGGTGAAGATGACTATAACTTAGGTAGAAAATATAACTTACCAGTTTTACAACCAGTTGATGAAAGTGGTAAATTTACAACAACTCCATGGGAAGGTAAATTCGTTATGGAGGAAGGTGTAGATGTTGAGATAATAAAATGGTTAGCACATGAAAATAAATTATTCTCTAAAGAGAAAGTAGCTCATAACTACCCACACTGTTGGAGATGTCAAACTCCGCTTGTATACTATGCTAAGCCAAGCTGGTATATAGAAATGACTAGATTAAAAGACCAATTAATAGCTAACAATAACACTGTTGAATGGTATCCAAACTTCGTTGGTGAAGGTAGATTTGGTAACTGGTTAGAAAACTTAAATGATTGGGCTATATCTAGAAGTAGATATTGGGGAACTCCACTTAATATATGGAAGTGTGAATGTGGTCATAAGCAATCAGTTGGTTCTAGAGCTGAGTTAGCAGAGAAGGCTATAGAAGATGTAAATCCAGAAACTGTAGAGCTTCATAGACCATATGTTGATGATATACATCTAAAATGTGATTGCTGTGGAAAACCAATGACAAGAGTAACAGAAGTTATAGACTGTTGGTTTGATAGTGGATCTATGCCATTTGCACAACATCACTATCCATTTGAAAATAAAGAAAACTTTGAAGAATTA
>DHKFR23503__coassemble_836_pt1 | contig 18100 bp, 12 predicted proteins | sample DHKFR23503__metabat2_high_PE_003 | metagenome-assembled genome bin DHKFR23503
TCATGAAATGTGTAAAGATGAAGCTAGACATGGTAAAGCATTCTTAGGATTATTACAAAGACATTTTAATAATTAATATATATACATCCTTTAATAAGGGTGTATTTTTTATGTATAAGTAAAATATTAGATGAAATTTTTTGCGAAAATAAATATAATGTAGAATATATAAAAAATACTTAATCTTTGGTAATATATGATTTATATAAATATATAAGAGGAGAAAAGATATGGCAAAATATGCAAAGATACAAAAGAATATAGATGGAAAGGAAAAATATTCTATAACACCACAAATACCTGGTGGATATATAACTCCTGAAAATCTTATAAAGATAGGAGAAGTAGCTAAAAAATATAATGCTTCATTAAAATTAACTTCTGCTCAAAAAATATGCATAGGTAATTTAAAAGAAGAAGACATAGATAATATATGGAAAGAATTAGATATGGAACCTGCAATAAAAAATATATGCTCAGTAATTAATATTGAAGTATGCTCAGCTAACTTTTGTAAAAGGTCTAAATATCCTATAATAGGTATAGGAATGAAGCTTACTAAAAAATTTCACGGCAAAGAACTACCGGGAAAGGTTAAAATTGCAGTAGCAGGATGTAAAAATGCTTGCATAAATGCATATACGAAAGATATTGGTGTATTATCTAGTTTAGATGGAAAGTTGTTTATAGTAGTAGGTGGAAAAGGTGGATTTAATCCAAGAAAGTATGATTTATTAGCTGAAGGTCTATGTGAAGCTGAAGTTATAAAAGTGATTGATAATTTATTAAGTTATTATAAAGAAAATGGATTAGAAAAAGAAAGACTTTCTAGTTTTATAGATAGGGTAGGTATACAAAAAATAAAAGAAAATGTTCTTTAGATAATAAAAACAAAAATATAGTATATTTAAATCAGAATTATATTTTAAATACAACCAAAAGGTGAAGTAAATTATGAATACAAGAGGATTAAATATTATAAAAATATTATTAAATTCGGTAGAACCTGTAAGTAGTCTTGCACTATCACAAGAAATAGGATGTTCTAAAAAAACCATACAAAATGAAATAAAGGATATAAATAAAGAACTTAAAAATGGTGAAATTGTTTCAATAAGAGGTGTAGGCTATAAGCTAGAAGGAAATGTTGATGATATAGATATTAAAATAAGCAATCTATATGAGTATGATAGAATTGAGTACATAATAAAGAAAATTATAAATATAAGTTCTACAGATAAAGATACTATAAAACTTGAAGACTTAGCAGACTCAATGTATGTAAGTTTATCAACAGTTAAAAATGATTTAAAAGAAGTTAAAAAAATATTAGATGAATACAATTTAAAAATAAGTTCAAAACATAAACAAGGAATTTGCATAGAGGCATCAGAAGAATATATAATCAAATTTATAATAAATTATTCAAATAAAGCTGATAATAGTTTAAATATAAAAGACTTTTTAAGTAATAATATAATTGAAAATATATTTAGTATAAAGAAAATATTATTAGATACATTAAATTATGAAAATATGATTTTAACAGACAATGAGTTTAAAAATATAGTAAATTATATAAGTATATATTTAAGTAGAAATAATACTAATCAAATAGATTTTATAAAAGAATACATAAAAAACTATAAAATAAAAAAGGAAAAGCCTATAAGTGAAGATGAACAGTTCTTAATAAAAAAATCTATAAAAGAGTTTTGTAGAGATTTAAATCTTGCAACATCTATAAATATATCGCATGACAAAATATTCAAAGAGTGTCTATTTAATCATATATGTAATTTATATAAAAGAGCTGATTTAAATATAAATCAATATGAAATAACTGCAGGAGAAATAAAGCTTAAATATCCTTTTGCATTTGAGCTTGGTAAAATAGCGAAAAAAACAATAGAAAAAAACTTAAATATGGAAATAAGTGAAGATGAAATTGGAAATATTGCACTTCATATAGGAGGAGCACTTGAAAGAATTGATAAAAGTGATGAAAAAAAGGTATATAAAACTATAATAGTATGTACTTCTGGTGTAGGTACATCTATGTTAATCAAATCTAAGCTTGAGAATATATTTAAAGAAAGACTAGAAATAATAAAAGTTATTCCTTCATACTTAGTAGATTATATAAATGTTTTAGATATAGATTTTGTAATATCCACAGTTGAAGTAAATTTAGAGGATATTAATGTAATAAAAGTATCTCCAATGCTTACTGATAAAGAAATAAAATTAATAGAAAAATATATAGAAACAGAAAATGTTTATATAAATTTAGATATACAAAATTTATTTAGTAGTGAATTATTTTTCAAAGATATAAAGGCTGAAACTCGTTCACAAGTAATTGATATAATGTCTAAAAAATTAGTTGAAAAAGGTTGTATAAATGAGGCTATGAGGCAATCATATTTTGAAAGAGAAACAATAGCAACTACAGAAATAGGAAATATGGTAGCTATACCACATGGTGCTACTGGAGAAATCTATGAAAATAAAATAGCAATAGGTATATTAAAAGAACCTATTTCCTGGGAAGTAGGAAAAGTAAGATTGGTTATAATGTTTGCCTTAGATAAAGAAAAAATCTTAGATTATGAAGATGTATTTTCAAATATATACAAAAGAGTAGATTCTATTGCCAAGGTAATAAGTATATGTGAGAATAAAAGCTATGAAAAGTTTATAAAATTATTTAAATAAATAGTACATATAGGTAAATTTCTCTTTTAAATAAGAGAAATTTTTTAACTTTCACGGAAAACATTTTCAAAATATTATATAAATATAAGGAAATACAAGGAGGGAAATAGATGATATATACAGTAACATTAAATCCATCTATAGATTATGTCATAAACGTAAATAACTTAAATCTAGGTACTGTAAATAGGGTAAATGAAGAAAATATATATCCTGGGGGAAAGGGAATCAATGTAAGTAATATACTTAATGAATTAGGATATAAAAATACAGCACTAGGATTTATAAGTGGATTTACTGGAAAATATATAGTAGATTCTATGAAAGAAAAAAATCTAGACTGTGATTTTATAGAACTTTCAAATGGATTCACTAGAATAAATGTAAAAATAAAAAGCAGCGAAGAAACAGAAGTAAATGGCAAAGGTCCAAACATTAGTAAAGAAGATTTACAAAAACTTTACGATAAAATAGATAACTTAAAAAATGAGGATATATTAGTACTTGCAGGAAGTATACCATCTACTTTAGATGATAAATTATATGAAAATATAATGAAAAGATTAGAAGATAAAAATATAAAAATTGTAGTAGATGCAACTAAAAACTTATTATTAAATGTATTAAAATATAATCCTTTTTTAATAAAACCAAATAATCATGAATTAGAAGAAATGTTTAATGTAAAATTAAACTCTATAGAAGATATAGCTAAATATGCTAAGAAGTTACAAGATATGGGAGCAAGAAATGTATTAATATCTATGGGAAAAGATGGTGCATTACTTCTTACAGAAAATAATGAAGTATTTATAAGTAACGTACCAAAAGGAACTGTCAAAAACTCTGTGGGCGCAGGAGACTCTATGGTTGCAGGATTTATAGCAGGATACTTAAATACTAATAAATATGAAGAAGCTTTAAAATTAGGTGCAGCATGTGGAAGTGCTACAGCATTTTCAAATGATTTAGCAACTAAAAATTATATAGATAGTTTAATAAATGGTATAGAAGTTAAAAAGATAAAATAATATATTACAAATTAAAATTATAGAGGGGTGATAAAGATGAGAATAATTGATTTATTAGATAAAAAATCTGTCACACTAAATTTAGTAGCATCTACAAAAATAGAGGCTATAGATAAAATGGTAGATTTAGTAGAAAATAGTGGGAATTTAAATAATAAAGAAGAATACAAAAAAGCAATAATAGCTCGTGAAGAAATGAGTACAACGGGAATAGGAGAAGGTGTTGCAATACCACATGCAAAAACTAAAGCAGTAGATAAAGCATGTTTAGCAGCAGGTGTATCAAAAGATGGTATAGATTATGAATCTTTTGATGGAAGTTTATCTCATTTATTCTTTATGATAGCAGCACCAGATGGAGCTAACGATACTCACTTAGAAGTATTATCAAGACTATCTACAATACTTATGGATGAAGAATTTAGAAATAACTTAATAAATACAACTTCAATAGATGAATTTATATCTTTAATAGATAAAAAGGAAAGTGAAAAATTCCCTGAAGAAACTAAAGAAGTTGTAGAAGAAGTAGTAGCTGACTCTAAATATCCTACAGTACTTGCAGTTACAGCTTGCCCAACAGGAATAGCGCACACTTTCATGGCGGCAGAAAGTTTAGCAAAGACTGCAGAGAAAAAAGGAATATCTATAAAAGTAGAAACTAATGGTTCTTCAGGAGCTAAAAATGTATTAACTAAAGAAGAAATAGAAAATGCAACTTGTATAATAGTAGCAGCAGATAAAAATGTTGAAATGGCAAGATTTAATGGAAAGAAAGTTATAATAACTAAAGTTGCTAATGGTATACACAAAGCAGATGAACTTATAGAAAAAGCATCAAAAGGTGATGCACCAATTTACAATCATAGTGGAGATTCAGTATCAAGTAGTGAAGATAATGAAGATGAAAGTTTTGGTAGAAAAATATATAAACACTTAATGAATGGTGTTTCAAATATGTTACCATTTGTTGTTGCAGGTGGAATATTAATAGCTGTAGCATTTTTAATAGATACAATGCTTGGTCAAGTAGGTGGAACAAACTTTGGTTCAAATACTCCAATAGCAGCATTTTTAAAAAGTATTGGAGATTTAGCATTTAGTTTTATGTTACCAGTTTTAGCTGGATATATAGCTTATTCAATTGCTGATAGACCAGCTATGGTTGTAGGTTTTGTTGCTGGTGTAATAGCAAAAGATGGTGGTTCTGGATTTTTAGGTGCTTTAATAGGAGGTTTCTTAGCAGGATATGTAGTAGTTTTGCTTAAAAAGTTATTTAGTAAGCTTCCTCAGTCATTAGATGGTATAAAACCAGTATTGTTATTTCCATTGTTTGGAACACTTTTAATTGGTATATTAATGACATTTATAATACTTCCTCCAACTGTAGCAATAAATAATGCAATGGTTAACTTCTTAGCAAGTCTTGGTGGAACTTCAAAAGTATTACTTGGTTTAATATTAGGTGCTATGATGGCAATAGATATGGGTGGTCCTATAAATAAAGCTGCTTATGTATTTGGAGTGGCATCACTTGATGCAGGTCAATATGAAATAATGGCAGCTGTAATGGCAGGAGGTATGGTACCACCACTTGCAATAGCTTTTTGTACAACATTCTTTAAAAATAGATTTACTAAAGAAGAAAGAGAGTCAGGTAAGGTAAATTATGTAATGGGGCTATCATTTATAACTGAAGGTGCAATACCTTTTGCAGCGGCAGATCCACTTCGTGTAATACCAGCTTGTGCTGTAGGTTCAGCAGTTGCAGGAGCATTAAGTATGTTATTTAATGCATCACTTAGAGCACCTCATGGTGGAATATTTGTTGTACCAGTTGTTACAAATCCTATTATGTACTTAGTAGCAATAGTAGTTGGTTCATTAATAGGTATGACTTTATTAGCGATTTTAAAAAAGCCTTTAGATAAATAAGCATAAAATAAAAATCCTTATAGATACTTAAACTTATCTATAGGGATTTTTTTTATACTTAATGATATTTAAATACTTTAAAAAGTGTGAATAAGTTCTAAATCTAAGTGATATAAATAAACAAATCTAGATATCATCGATACATCTTTAAAGTGATATGGATATATATACGTAGATAATAAATACTTTTATTATTTAAGTAGTATTATAAAAGAGTGTGACTTAAGTATTTTACAGTTTACACTCTTTTAAATTTCAGATTTATATATTAAATTATTATTTAATTAGAGTTATAAGATTTGAAAAAGATATACTTATATTTTTAGATTTTTTATCTATAAATATAGAAACAAGTCCAATTAATATATTAAGTAATGTTATACAAATAGAAGAAACTATGTAATCTAAATTAAAAATTATTAAAGCTCCTTTATATAAACAAATTATACATAATATTATTAAACATAAATATCCTACATGGGTAAAAAATATTTTCTTAAAAATCTTAGAAGTATTTTTATATTTTTCAATATCTAAATTGTGTAAATTACTTAAATCTTTTTCAATTGATGGATCACAACAAAATTTTATAAACTCATTTAAAATAAATAAAAATAAATTAAATAATGTGAAAAACATCATTGTAATTCTTAATAATAAATATAAATCATTAGCCTCATTACTAATATAATTGCTAAGTACAGCTATGCATACAGGATCAAATATTAAGAAAAATATAGTTAATATTTTTAATAATTTTTCTTGTAATAATATTTTTTTCAATTTAAGTATTTTAGGTATGTCTATACATGTAAGCTTTTTTATCATACAAATCCTCATTTCTTTAAATAATTAACAAATTATATTATACGATAAAGTGTCGAAATATGAAATATACTGTATTAAAAAATAAAAAAATAGTATTGTAAATTATAAATCAAGCTATTGTTTTATATTTAATTTTATTGGCATTCTAAACAACAAGTATATTAAAGCATTTTTATTAAAAGGATATATTGGATATATATATGATTTTCCTGTTATAGTTTTGTTTGTTGAAATTAATAGTAGAATTAGTATTAATCCTATTATAAACCCCCATATATCAAATATAGCTGTAAGTATAAGAAGTAATATTCTACAAAGTTTAATAGCAAAGCCTAATTCAACACTTGATTGAGCGAAACCTCCAAGTGCTACTATAGACATATAAAGTATAGTATCAGGTATAAACCATTGTGTTTGAACTGCAAAATCTCCAAGTATTAACGCTCCAACAACAGATAATGACATTCCTAAAGCACCAGGAGTATTTAATGATGCTAATTTTAATGAATCTACAGCTATTTCAAGCAGTAAAAACTGAATAGCTAGAGGAACTGCATAATTTGTATCAGGTTTTATAAACTGTATCCAAGTAGGAAGCATGTCTAAATATTCTATTAAAAGTAGATAAAGAGGTGTTAGTATTAAAGTATATAAAAGTGTAAAATTACGTATAAATCTAAGATAATTACCTGTTATAATTGGTTGATAATAATCATCTACTTCTTGCATAAAGTCAAATATACTTACGGGTAAAATTATTATATTTGGGCTATTATCTATAATTAACACTATCTTTCCCTCTAATATATGAGAAGATGCTACATCTGGTCTTTGTGTAGTTTTTATTTTAGGAAATGGATTGTACCATTTTGATTTAGTAAGAGTTTCTACTAAACTTTGATCTCCCATTGTAAGAGATCTTACATTTATACTGTTTAATTTATCTTTTATTAATTTTATCTCATCAGGATAGGCTAATCCATCTAAATATCCAATAACAACCTTTGTTTTTGACTTATTACCTATATTTAAAGATTCAAATATTAAATTTTCATTATGTATTCGTCTTCTTATAAGAGCTGTGTTTGTAGTTAAAGTTTCTACAAATCCATCCTTTGAACCTTTTAGACTTTGTTCCTTTGTGGGTTCTTCAATCTCTCTATGAGGATAAGAATGTATATCTAAAATTATAGCTTCATCAAATCCATCTATAAGTATTGCAACAAATCCTGTTAGTATATTTGATATTATTTTATTTATTTCATTTTCTTTGTCGACTTCTATGTGAGCTATAAATTTATTTATAAAATTAGTTGTATTTTTTGTTGCATTTATTTCTTCTTTTTTTATAGATAAACATCTACTTAAAATCTTTTCCATAAAGTCATCATCTATAAGTCCGTCTACAAAGAAGAAGTAAGATTTTCTTTCGCCAATTAAAATTTCTCTCTTTAATAAATCGAAGCTTTTTTTTAGTTTTAATTTTGAAGTTATTAAATCATAGTTTTTATCAATATCTTTATATAGTTTAATTTCAATCACCTCAGTTTTATAATAATGATATCTAAAAATAGCCTTTAAAGTATATAGTTTACATATTTTATAAAAAAATACATAGGTTTATTAACTTTTAAAATAATTAATATAAAGTGTAAAGTATTGATTTAATATAGGTTATATACTAAAAATAAATTTATATGTAATATACAAAGGATAAAAATTGAAAAATATGCTAAAAATGTAGAATTAAATTCATATAAGTTTGTATAGATATAAAAATGATAATTATAAATTTTTATCATTGTAGAATGTAAAATAAAGACGTATTTTTAGGTATAATTTTAATAATTTTTATAATAAGTTCTTATAATACATTAATATTTATAAATGAAAATAAGATATAAAGAAATAATTGTAAAAATATGCTATAATTATAAAGTCAATAAAAAGATTAATGTAAGAGATTGGAGTGAAATTTTGGATAATATAAAAATATCAATACGTTCAATAATGATTTATATATTAATTATGATAATTGGAGAAATCATAATTAATAGTAATTTAATAATTCTTGATAACAATTTATACAACTTAATAAGCATTTCAATTATTCAGCTTATATCATCAGGATATCTATTATATATTATAAAAAAATTTTATATATGGGAAGATATAGGATTTTCAAAGATAAACAAAAAGAATTTAATATGGTTTGTACCATATATATTTATATTAATACCAATGATATATACATTCATAGAAGGTATATACAAAAATATATCATCTTTTGATAGTATAACTTGGATAAGTATATTTATGATACTTATAGGAACTATAACGGCGGGGTTTTCAGAAGAAGTAATGTTTAGAGGTATGTTACTAAATGATTTAAAAAATAAAATATCATTAAAAAATGCAATGATTATAAGTAGCTTAGGATTTTCAATTTTACATATCACAACAATATTTTCTGGAAAAACATTAATTGAAGCTCTAGCTAATGTAATAGTTTCAAGTTTACTAGGATTTTCTTTTGCACCACTAGCTATCATATTAAATAATATATTGCCTTTAGTTATTTTCCATATTTTATGGAATTTTATAATTATAGCATCTTCTACTGTGGGAATAAGTATATCAAAGGTGTATTTATTCTGTAACCCTATAAATATTATAATATCAATTATTTTATGGATTATTATCATAAAAAAACAGAAAAAGAGTATATTTACTAAAAATAAACTAGTACTTAGTGAAAAGTTAATAAATAGCTTATAAAAAGATATTGTAAATCATTTATCAAGAGTAAAGCTTAATGTATGATACTCTGAATGTAGTATAAAACAGGGTTAAGGGATTTTTAATATGACTATTAATAATTTTAAGGATATATAAATTAAAATCTAATGGATTAAAGACTGAACTAGCATTTGAAAAGGTATTAAATCTAGCTAAAAACACATATGATGAGGTTTTACTTTTAGAAAAACTAAGTGATGATGAGTTAGAAAAGTATATAAATATGGTTAAATATAAAAAAGACAGGTCCCGACTCCTGTCTTTTTTATGGAATATGAAAAATTTATTAAATGAGTATGAGTAATATAATAAGGATGCACTTAAATTATATCCCAATATAAAGACTTTATACATTTAATTAGAAATTTTATAAAATTTATAGTATGTATTATATAGACTAAAAATAGAATTAAGATAAGTGAAGAAAAGAATTAGTTTGCAAAAGATTTATATACAATATGTAATTAAAAAAGAATTAAGTAGATAGTAAAAAAGACAGGTTAAAGACCTGTCTTTTTTGTGGAGTATAAAAAATAAAAATAAAAAATTAATGAGCATATTATGAGCAATATAATGAAGATTATATTAACATTATTGACTAAACTTTTTAAGATTATACACTTTAAATTCAATAATTATAAATTATATATTGAAAAGTTATATTTATAAGTATGATAAACATAATTCATACTAAAATGGTAGGAAAATATATTAAACCTTATACATAGAATAAATAAACTAAGTAAAGTAGGAGATGATTATAATGATAAATAAAAATGTATTAGATATGATTGGAAACACTCCTATGATTAATTTATATAATATAGGAAATGGAAATATATATGTAAAGTTAGAAAAGTATAATCCAGCAGGGAGTATAAAAGATAGGGCAGTTTACTATATGGTAAAATACCTTGAAAAAGATGGATTATTAAGAAAAGAAGATGTATTAGTAGAAGCTACTAGTGGAAATACAGGAATAGCTTTATCAATGATAGGAAACTTAAAAGGATACAAAGTGATTATAGTAATGCCGGAAACTATGAGTATAGAAAGAAGAGCTCTTATGAAAGCATATGGAGCAGAGCTTATACTAACAGATGGATCTTTAGGTATGGAAGGATCTATAAAAGAGATGAAAAAACTTTTAAGTGAAAATTCAAATTATAAAAGCTTAAGTCAATTTGACAATAAGTATAATCCTTTAGCTCATTATGAAACAACAGGTGTTGAAATATTTAATCAAGTTGATGATATAGATATATTTGTATGTGGTGTTGGAACAGGTGGAACTATAAGTGGAGTAGGTAGATATCTTAAAGAACAAAATCCAAATATAAAAATAGTTGCAATTGAACCTGAAGGTTCACCAATTATATCTAAATATAAAAAAGGACCTCATAAGATACAAGGTATAGGGGCTGGATTTATACCTAAAAACTATAACGCAAATCTTGTAGATGAAGTCATGACAATAACTGATGAAGAAAGTTATGAAGGTGTTAGGATAATGGCACAAAAGGAAGGTATATTAGTTGGAATATCATCAGGTGCTAATTTATATGCTGCATTAAAATTATGTGAAATGTACCCAGATAAAAAGATAGTTACAGTAGCACCAGATGGAGTAGATAAATATATGTCTATGGGAATATTTTAAATAGATAGCAAGCTTATAAGTAAATTAAATTTTAATTAAAAGGATCGTGTAAAATGTTTTATAAAATTAAAAAAGATATAGAATATATAATGGAAAATGATCCAGCAGCTAGAACAAAGTTAGAAGTATTTTTATTATATCCATCAATACATGCGAGAATAGCACATATATTTTCACATTTTTTATATAAGAATAATTTATTTTTTTTAGCAAGATTAATTTCTCAACTAGCAAGGTTTTTTACAGGAATAGAGATACATCCAGGTGCAACTCTTGGAGATGGGATATTAATTGACCATGGAATGGGTGTTGTTATCGGTGAAACAGCAGAACTTGGCAACAGGATAACTATATACCATGGAACAACCTTAGGTGGAACAGGTAACGAAAAAGGGAAAAAAAGACATCCGACTGTAGGTGATAATGTTATAATTGGAGCTGGATCAAAGGTATTAGGTAATATAAATATAGGTTCAAACTCTAAAATAGGTGCTAATGCTGTTGTTATTGAAGATGTACCAAAAGGAGCTACTGTAGTTGGAATACCTAGTAAAATTGTTAAGATAAATAAGTAAGATAAAATTATAAAAAGTACTAACTATAAATAGAGAATAATCTATTTTATAGTTAGTACTTTTATATTATATATTTGAGTTTGTTACATGTGCTACATTAAAAATAGTATTAATTAGTTTGATGGTGAAGGTGTATAATAGATATTAATATATATGATGAATGTAAAATAATAGTTAACTATAATGTTGTATTACTTATAACATATGGAATAAGCACAATAAAATAATGAAAAAATATAACGATTAAAATAACTTTGATATATATGGTACAATAAAAAGATAAATACTATAATGAGGTAACAATTATGGACATAAAAGAGATATTTAAAGACAACGGAATATTAAAAAAGAAAAATAAAAACTATAAAAAAAGGATATCCCAAATAAAAGCAGCAATATTGCTTGAAAAAGCTATAATAGATAAAAACCACTTTATATTAGAAGGGCCTTGTGGATTTGGTAAATCTATAGCGTACTTAATACCTAGTATAAAGAATTTTATAGAAACTGACTATAATGGAAAAATAGTTTTAGTTACTTCGAATATATCACTTCAAGAACAGCTACATAATAAAGATTTACCTTTTGTACTAGATGTATTTGATGAATTATATCCAAATAAAAGAGTACAGAATAATATAAAGCCAGCAGTACTAAAAGGTATTGGAAACTTTTTATGTATAGATAAGCTAGAAGATGAAGATTTCTTTAGTAAGCAAACTTTAACTAATAAAAACGAAATGGATAGACTATGGAAATATTATCAAAATACAGAAGATGGAGATTTAACAAAAAGTGATTTTATACTAAGTAATGAAATGAGAAAATTAACTACAGTGGATAGTGTAGAGTGTAAGTCAAATTTTTGTCCATACAAAGACAAATGCTTTTATACTTTACATAGAAAAAAAGCACAACAAGCAAAAGTGGTAGTTACAAATTATCATATGTTATTTAGTTGTATAAATGCTAATAGTTCTGTATTTAACGATGCATCACTTATAGTTTTTGATGAAGCTCATGAGGCAGAAGATATACTTAGAGAGTTTAATGCAAGTCATGTAAGTATAGGTACTGTAGAGTATATAGAAAAAAAGATAAAAGAAATAGAAAATAAACTAGGCCGCAAAAACGAAATACTAGGACTTGAAAATACAGAGAAATTATCAAATTATGCAAAAGAGTTTTTTAAAGGTATAGAAGAAAGATATGAAAAAACTATATACTTAAGAGCTAAAATAATAGATAGTCAAAAAGACTTGCCTAATAATGAAAATCTAGTGTTTATGTTAAATGATACAATCAGAAGATTGAAAAAAGTAAAAATTAATATAGAACAAATTCTAGATATAGAAGGACAAAATCAAAATAATGATGATACACCACAGGAAGACTTGGGAAATGATGATGTTAAATCAGCTTTAGCAGTAACTAAAACTCTTATAACTACTATAGAAAATATGGTTGAAATGATATATAGAGTAGATGATATATTACAGGATAAAAATATAGTAATGTGGGTTGAGATAGAAAAAGGTGTAGTAGTACTAGGTAAAAAAAATATAGATGTATCACAAACTTTTAAAAGATATTTCTTAGAAAAAGAAGATGATGGCGCCTGTAAAACTTGTATATTAACTTCAGCTACTATAAGTGTTGATGGGAATTTTGAATATTTAAAAAATAACTTAGGATTTAATTTGATAGATAAAGATAAGGTAGTAGAGTTTATGGGAAAATCACCTTTTAATTTAACAAATCAAGAACTATGGTACTTACCAAAGGATGCGTTGCCAGGAAATGATGAAAACTTTGAAAAAACTATGACAAATCAAATAGAAAAAATAATAAAGGCTACTGGTGGAGGAGTGCTTTGTTTATTTACTTCTAATAGAAATTTAAACTTATGTAAAAGTGAATTATCAAAAAAACATATAAATTATAAAGTTTATGCACAAGGAGATATGGGAAGAAATAAGCTTACAGAATTATTTAAAGAAGATTATAACAGTAACTTACTTGCTACTAAGTCGTTTTTTACAGGAATAGATATACCAGGACAATCACTTAGATGTATAGTTATAGATAAACTTCCCTTTACATCACCAGGAGATCCAGTTAATCAAAAGTTAAAAATGAGACCTAATTATTTTGGAAGATATATGCTCCCACAGATGATAATAACATTAAAACAAGCTGTAGGTAGAGGAGTAAGAAGTGTTGATGATAAGTGTGTAATATGTATTTTAGATGAAAGACTTTCAACTGCTACTTATAAAAATAAAGTACTTAGCAGTTTTAAGTATAAGAAAAATGCAACAAGAAGCTTAGAAAAAGTTAAAAACTTTATAGCAGATAATAAATAATATAATTTTAACTTGATAAAAGGATTTACAGTATAAAGAATATATTATTGAAAAGATAAAGGTATTAAATTTTGTAGATAATATTTAAATGAAATTAGAATATAATATATATTTATGATTAAATTAAAAGCATTTCAAAGACAAAATATTGTTAAGAGATGCTTTTATATAATTATTATAGATATTTTTGCATAAAAAAACTCTTAGTATAAGCTAAGAGTTTTCTAAAACTGGCGGGAATAACAGGACTCGAACCTGTGACCCATTGATTAACAGTCAATTGCTCTACCAACTGAGCCATATTCCCATTTGTGGCGGAGAGGGTGGGATTCGAACCCACGGTGCGTTTCCGCATCACTGGTTTTCAAGACCAGCTCCTTAAACCACTCGGACACCTCTCCGTTACAAATATTATTTTAATAAAATTATTTAATTTGGTCAACAGTTTTTTTAAAAAATTTTATTAAAATTATTAAAATTTAAAAATTAAAAAAATATCAAGAATAATAAAATATAGAAAAATTTTTCTAAATTTTAACTATTAAAAAATATGATTAAAAATATAATATATTTTTATGCAAAATTATCAATAAAAATGTTCATAAAAGAAAAAATATTATATAATATAGGAATAAAATTAATTATAAGGGGAGGATCCTATGAATATAATTATTGTTGGTTGTGGTAAAGTAGGTTCTACTTTAGCTAAACAACTTTCTAAAGAAGGACATGATATATCGATTATTGATATTAATGATAAAGTTGTAGAAGAATTTTCAAATAGTCATGATGTTATGGGTATAGTTGGAAATGGTGCGGCATATAGTATACAAAAATCAGCAGGTATTGAAAAAGCTCATCTATTAATAGCAGTTACTGGATCGGATGAACTAAATTTACTTTGTTGCTTGATTGCTCGTAAAGCTGGTAATTGTGAAACTATAGCAAAAGTTCGAAACCCAATTTATTATAAAGAAATCGGATTTATTAAAGAAGAACTAGGTTTATCAATGGTTATTAATCCAGATTATGAAGCGGCAAGTGAAATTGCTCGTATACTTCGTTTTCCATCAGCAATTGATATTAATGTATTTAATAAAGGTAGTGTAGAATTACTTAGCTTTAAGCTTGAAAAAGGATCGATTTTACATGATATGAAGGTACAAGAGATACGTGCAAAATTAAAATTTGATATTTTAGTTTGTATGGTTGAGCGTGGAGAAGAAGTTATAATTCCAAATGGTGAATTTATCATGAAAGAAAATGATATAATTTCTATAATTGCACCACATAAAAAAGCAACAGAATTTTTTGTTAAAATTGGAATGATAAAAAATCCAGTTAAAAATAGTATGTTAATAGGTGGAGGAGATATATCTTATTATCTAGCTAAGCGATTAATAAAATATGGTATTGACGTAACATTAGTGGAAAAAGATGAAAAGCGTTGTGAAGAATTATCTGAATTAATACCTGAAGCTATGATTATTCATGGAGATGGTACAGATAAAGATTTACTTATGGAAGAAGGTATTACACATGCTGAATCCTTTGCTTCTTTAACAGGGCTTGATGAACAAAATGTATTATTATCATTACATGCTAGTAATAATATGAATGGTAAAATTATTACTAAGGTAAATAGAATTACTTTTGATGAAGTAATTAATAATTTAAATTTAGGAAGTATTATTTATCCTAAGTTTACAACTATGAGATATATACTTAAATATGTTCGTGCAATGAATAATTCTATTGGAAGTAATGTAGAAACATTATATAAGATAAAAAATGATAAAGCAGAAGCACTAGAATTTTATGTAAATGAAAATTCAAAATTAGTTGGAATACCACTTGAAAAGCTTAAATTAAAAGATAATTTAATTATTTGTTATATAAAGAGAAAAGGAGAAATTATTACTCCAAATGGGCAAGATTGTATTAAAAAAGGTGATTATGTAATAGTTGTTACAACAAATGTTGGATTACAGGATTTAAGTGATATATTAAGGAGTTAAGAAAAATGAATTTTGGATTTATAACGTATATAATAGGATGGATACTAAACTTTCAAGGTGTTTTTCTATTAGTTCCTTGCATTGTAGCTATGATATATAATGAAAAAAGTGGTATAGCATTTTTACTTTCATCACTTATTAGCTTTGCAATTGGAGCATTATTTGTAAGAAAAAAAACTAAGAATAGTTCATTTTATGCAAAAGAAGGTTTTATAAGTGTAGCACTTGGATGGATTGTTTTAAGTGTATCTGGAGCACTTCCATTTTTAATCAGTGGTGAAATTCCTGATATTTTTAATGCTTTATTTGAATCAATATCAGGGTATACAACTACTGGTGCTACAATTCTTTCTGATGTAGAATCACTTTCAAAATGTATGTTATTTTGGAGAAGTTTTACTCACTGGGTTGGAGGTATGGGTGTATTAGTATTCGTACTTTGCATTTTACCTCTTGCAGATGGCAATAATATGCATCTTATGCGTGCAGAAAGTCCAGGGCCTAGTGTAGGAAAATTAGTTCCTAAAGTTCGCTCAACAGCGACTATATTATATGGAATTTATACGGCATTAACTGTAATAGAGTGTATTTTATTGTTATTTGGAAAAATGAGTTTATTTGATGCAATAACTACATCAATGGCAACGGCTGGTACTGGAGGATTTGGTATCAAAAATGATAGTATGGCAAGTTATAGTATGTATATACAAAACGTAGTTGCTATATTTATGTTTATTTTTGGTGTAAATTTCAATATTTATTTCTTATTACTTGTTCGTAAACCAAAAGAGGTTTTACAAAGTGAGGAACTAAGAACTTATTTAGCAATAGTTTTAATTTCAACGCTTATTATTGGATTTAATATTAGTAGTTCATTTGAATCAATAGGAACTTCTATCCAGCAAGCATTTTTCCAGGTAAGTTCTATTATTACAACAACTGGATTTTCAACAGTTGATTTTAATCACTGGCCAGAGTTATCTAAATTTATATTAATAGGACTTATGTTTATAGGTGCTTGTGCTGGTAGTACCTGTGGAGGAATAAAAATATCAAGAATTATAATTGCTTGGAAGAACTTAAAAAATGAAATTTCTTCTTTTGTACATCCAAAAAGAGTTCAAATTATTCGCTTAGAAGGAAGAAAAGTAGGTAATGACGTTGTTAAATCTGTAAATGTGTATTTTGTTTTATATTTCTTAATATTTATAGCATCTGTATTTTTAATTTCTATAGAAAATAGAAGCTTTGAAACAAACTTCACATCAGTTATTGCTACACTTAATAACATTGGTCCAGGTCTTGATGGTGTTGGACCGATGGAAAACTTCGGAGAATTTAATCCATTATCTAAGTGTGTATTTATGTTTGGTATGTTAGCTGGAAGATTAGAATTAATACCAATGATTATTTTATTTTCTCCATGGGTATGGAAAAAAAGTCGTAGTCATTCTCAAAAGAGTTTAAAGTTAACTGCATAAGTTAAATTAAAAAGATGGATTACCTATATATTAAAAGGTAATCCATTTTTTACACTTAAGTAAATTATATTACTTCAATACTTGTAGACAAGCTTGTAAATATAAGTATTTTTTGATGAAGCTAAGCAAAATAAATATAGTAAATTTTTAATAAAATTTGTTTATAGCTAAATTATAGGGGTATATATTTAATATAATAAAAATAAAGTTTTTCAAAGGAGATACAATTATGTTAAATCAAAAGACTATAGATATAATAAAAAGTACAGTTCCAGTATTAAGAGAACATGGAGTAGAAATAACAACAACTTTCTATAAGAGAATGTTTGAAAATAATCCTGAAGTAAAATCTATGTTTAATATGGAAAGACAAGAGTCTAAAGAACAACCAAAGGCATTAGCTATGGCAATATTAGCTGCTGCACAAAACATAGATAACTTAGAAGCAATATTACCAGCTGTACAAAAGATGTGTAAAGCTCACGTTAACGCAAACGTAAAGCCAGAACATTATCCAATAGTAGGTGAAAACTTATTAGCAGCTATAAAAGAAGTATTAGGAGATGCTGCAACAGAAGAAGTATTAAATGCATGGGCAGAGGCTTATGAAGTTATAGCTAAAGTATTTATACAAATAGAAAAAGATATGTATATAGATCAAATATGTATAGATAATCAAATACATCAAA
>DHKFR23503__coassemble_838_pt1 | contig 18009 bp, 17 predicted proteins | sample DHKFR23503__metabat2_high_PE_003 | metagenome-assembled genome bin DHKFR23503
ATGAATATTAAATGATATGCAGTTTTCAGAGTATTAACTCTAAAAATTAACAAAAATTAATCAAAAGATTATGTGGTTATTATAGCAAAGAGGATACACCTGTTCCCATACCGAACACAGAAGTTAAGCTCTTTAGCGGCAATGGTACTTGGTGGGCAACCGCCTGGGAGAGTAGCACGTAGCCACGTAGTCTTTTTTTATTGTTTAAAGTTTAATTATACAAAATTTTAAAAGTAATATTATTAGAATTTATAAATAGTAAATAATAGATTAAATGGTTATATATTATATATATAAGAGTATAATAGTATTTATTTTATATAAAATACTTTATATACATAAAAAGGTATAGAGATAAAGTTTTACTCTATACCTTTTTTAAATTATAATAAGTTATATACTAACTTATTATCTTAAAAATTAGATAGTTTTAAATTTAATATATAATGGCTAAAATTAAAATATTATTTAATCTTTAAGAAAAATTATTTTTATTAAAATAGATATAGATCATTATTAGGAGGACAAATATGAATTTAGATACATTAAATCCTGCTCAAAGAGAAGCTGTAGAGAAAACAGAAGGCCCTGTACTGATACTAGCTGGAGCAGGTTCTGGTAAAACAAGAGTGTTAACAACAAGAATTGGGCATCTAATAGAAGATAAAGGTGTACAACCTGCAAATATATTAGCCATAACATTTACTAATAAAGCTGCGAATGAAATGAGAGAAAGAGTAGAAGAAACATTAGATTCAGATGCAAGCGATATGTGGATAAGTACATTCCATTCTTGTTGTGTGCGTATACTTAGAAAAGATATAAATAGAATCGGATATAATAGAAGTTTTGTTATATATGATAGCGCGGACCAAGTAACATTAGTAAAAGACTGCTTAAAAGAATTAAATTTAAGCGATAAGGTATTTGAACCTAAGGTAATTATAAGTACTATATCTGGTGCTAAGGATAAATTATATGACCCTAAACAGTTTAAAGCAATGCACATGAATGATAATAGGATGAGCAAGATAGCAGATGTATATGCGCTATATCAAGACCGTTTAAAGAGAAATAGTGCATTAGATTTTGATGACTTAATATTTAAAACAGTAGAGCTTTTAAAAAGCGATAAAGAAGTTTTAGATTACTATAGAAATAGATTTAAGTATATAATGGTAGATGAGTATCAAGATACAAGCAAAGCTCAATATGAATTAATAAAAATATTAGCTAAAGAGCATCAAAATATATGTGTTGTTGGAGATGATGACCAAAGTATATATGGTTGGAGAGGTGCTGATATAAGAAATATACTTGAGTTTGAAAAGGATTATGATAATGTACATGTTGTTAAGCTTGAACAAAATTATAGATCAACTCAAATTATACTAGATGCAGCTAATACAGTTATATCTAATAATATAGAAAGAAAAAGAAAAAGACTTTGGAGTGAGAAAAAAGAAGGAGAACTTATAAAAATACAGGTAGCTCAAGATGAAATAGAAGAATCAGATTTTGTTGCTGATATGATAGCTAAAATATCAAGAGAACAAAATAGATCATACAAAGATTTTGCAGTGCTTTATAGGGCTAATGCACAATCTCGTTCTGTAGAAGATGCATTAAATAGAAGTCAAATACCATATAATATATATGGTGGAACAAAATTTTATGAAAGAAAAGAGATAAAAGATTTAATCGCATATTTAAGAGTTATACAAAATCCACAAGATGATATATCTATAAAAAGAATAATAAATATTCCAAGAAGAGGAATAGGGCTTAGAACTATAGAAAAAATAGAAGATAGAGCAAGTTTAAAGCAAGAAAGTATATATTCTGTGCTTATAGATATAGAAACAAACTCTGAAATATCAACAAAAGCTAGAAATAGTATAAGTGAATTTGTTGATAATGTAATAGGAACATTAAGAACAATGAGGGAAGTCTATCCTGTTAGTAAGTTAATAGAAAAAGTAATAGAATCTATAGATTACTATGGATATATAGATGAATTATATAAAGGAAATAAAGAAGAAGCTGAAGAAAGAAAAGATAACGTAAAAGAATTTATATCGGTAGCTATGGAGTTTGAGCAAACTAGTGAAGAAAAGGATTTAGAAACATTCTTGACAGGTGTTGCATTAACATCGGAATCGAGCGAAGAAGAGGAAATAGATAAAGTTTCACTTATGACAATTCATACATCAAAGGGATTAGAATTCCCAGTTGTATTTATAGTTGGTATGGAAGATGGTTTATTTCCAATAGCAAGAGCTGTAAGATCTATGAATGATTCAGAGATAGAAGAAGAGAGAAGACTTTGTTATGTTGGTATAACAAGAGCTAAGGAAATTTTATATCTTACATTAACTCAAAAAAGAACATTATATGGAAAAACAAATCCATCAATTGCATCTAGATTTATGGAAGAGTTGCCAAAAGAATGTATAGAAAGATTAAATTCTGCTGAAAAAGAATTATCATATTCAAAAGCAAATTATAATGTACTAGATAAATATAAACAAAAATATATGAATACAATTAATAAGACAGCAGTTGCAAAGCAAGTTAATGCAACTATTAAAAATAATGAAAAAGAAACTAATATAGATGATATAAAGCCAGGTGCAAGAGTACATCATCCTAAGTTTGGAGTAGGAACAGTAGTTGGAATGATGGGTACAGATGTTACTATAGCATTTGAACAACAGGGGATAAAAAAGATAAATAAAGAATATACAACTTTAGATATATTATAATATTTTAAGGAAGAGGATATAGTTAGTATTTTGAAGAATTTACTTTAATATGTAGTTTGATATAATGAACTTTTTATAAAAGTAGTTACCTATACTTATATATAAATTTAGGTAACTACAATTATTTAATTTACAAAATATTTATAATAAGGAGTAGAGATATGAATAGTAAGAAATTTGCTAAAAACTTAATAGATTTTATTTATAGTAGCCCAACTGCATTTCATGCTGTTTCTACATCAAAGGAGTTATTAGATTCAAAAGGGTTTATTGAATTAGATTCATGCAAATTATGGGATATAAAAATGGGAGGAAAGTACTATATAACGAAAAATTCATCAGCAATAGTAGCATTTACAATAAACTCAGAAAATATAGAAAAAGAAGGATTTAGAATTATTGGTTCTCACTCGGACTCACCATCATTTAGAATAAAACCAAATGCAGAAATTGAATCGGAAAAAGTTTATCTAAAATTAAATACAGAATGCTATGGTGGTCCAATACTAAGTACATGGTTAGACAGACCACTAGGAGTGGCTGGTAGAGTAATTATAAGAACAGAGAATATATTAAAACCTAAAGAAGTAATAGTAAATCTAGATAAACCAATATGCATAATACCTAATTTAGCTATACATATGAATAGAAATGTAAATGAAGGATATGCTTTTAATAAACAAAAAGATATGCTTCCTTTAGTAGGATTATTAAATGATTATTTAGAAAAAGATAAATTCTTATTAAAAGAATTGCAGAACAGATTAGGAGTTAATATAGAAGATATAATAGATTTTGATTTATTTTTATATGAATTTGAAAAAGGATGTTTAATAGGACCTAATAATGAATTTATATCAAGTTCAAGACTTGATAATTTAGCAATGGTTCATGCAAGTTTAAATGCTTTAATAAATGCTGATGGAAATAAAGGAATAAATATAGTAGCTGTATTTGATAATGAAGAAATTGGAAGTTCTACAAAGCAAGGTGCTGATTCTAATATGCTATTAAATATACTTGAAAGAATTTGTATATCTTTAGGAAAAACTAGAGAAGAATTTTTAACATCTATATATTCATCATTTATGATATCTTCTGACTTAGCGCATGCAGTACATCCAAATATTCCTGAAAAACATGATCCAACAAATAGACCAGTAATGGGAAAAGGTCCTGTTATAAAAATAAATGCAAATCAAGCTTATACTAGTGATGCATATTCAATAGCTATATATAAATCTATTTGTGAAGAAATTGGAGTAAAATATCAAGAATTTGTTAATAGATCAGATGAAAGAGGTGGAAGTACTATAGGACCTATATCATCTACTCATATAGATATACCATCAGTAGATATAGGAACACCAATACTTGCTATGCACTCGATAAGAGAGTTAGGAGCTGTTGACGACCATTATAGTATATATAAAACATTTCATAAATTTTATGAGATATAATTAAGGAGGAAGAAGATTTGAATATAGGATTATGTCTTTGTGGAGGAGGAGCTAAAGGTGCTTTTCAGGCTGGAGTTATAAAAGCTTTATATGATAGAGGAATAAATAAATTTAATTCTATATCAGGAACTTCTATAGGAGCAATAAATGGATATTTTATATTCACAGATAATCTTGAAAAGCTAGAAAAAATGTGGATAGATATTGATGAAAATTTAAAAAATACTTTAAAAATAATTGATAATACTGTGGATAATTCATATATAATCGAACTTTTATCCAATATTAATTATAAAGGTATAGAAAATCAAGATTTTTATGTAAATTATATAAGTATAAAAAATAATTTAGCTGAAGAAAAAATAGTTAATATATCGAAGTTAAGTAAAGAAGAAGCTCTTAAAAGTATAAAATATAGCTCACTTCTTCCATACAATCCAAAAGGTACTATGGGATTATACAATCAATTTATGAAGGATATGAGTGAAGGATTATATAATGGATATAATCTTGATGGAGGATTAATTAATAATACTTTATTAAAACCATTATTAAATAAAAATATTGATAAATTTATAGTTATAGCAACAAAGCATGATTATACATTACCAGATGATATTAGAAGTATTTGTAATTTAGATGACATAATAATCGTTAGACCTAATACAATATTTAACAAATATGATACTCTAAGATTTGAGAAAGAGTTTTGTAAAAAAATATATTATGAAGGATATGAAATAGGTAAAAATCTGAACATTTCTATGTAAATAAATACAATTATATCAAAAATATTGAATAAACTTCTAAATGTTAGTATAATATAAAAGTTCTTTAAATTTAGAAAAAAATATATGGAGTTGATATAAATTATGGCAACTAAGAGAATAGCAGTTTTAGGTGGACCAAGATGCGGTAAAACTACATTAATACAGCATTTATATGTTGAAATGAAAATAGCTGGATTAAATGCAGGTTACGCTCTAGAGTATTCAACTGAATACTTAAAAGACAAAGGTATGATAGAAACTATATCTGAACAATATGGAATCTACTTAGGCCAAAAGAAATTAGAAGATGAGTTATCAGTATTTGATTATGCGCTTACTGATTATGCAACATTTGTACCTTACATATACGGAAGATTTATGTTAGGAAACAAAGAAAGAACAAAAAAAGAAATACAGATATTAAAAGATTTATATTGTCTAGCTATAGAAGATATACAAAACTACGATATGATAGTTTATGTTCCTAGAGAATTTGGATATATACAAGATGGAGTTAGATGGCAAGATGAAGATATAGCACTTCAAATAGATGATGCAATATTAAATTTCTTAAAAGCGGAAAATGTTAACTATATAGAAGTAAAAGGATCAACAAAGGAAAGATCTAGACAAATATTAGACTTATTAGGTGTTGATTATCAAGAAACTATACAACTAAATGACAGTGAAAAATAAGCTACTATTAATTTAGTAGCTTTTTATATTTATAATTTAACCTGTTATGCTAGTTATTTTACTGAATATATTGAAATTACTATATAGAGTTTTTTCACTATAAAAATATACTTTGACAGACTCTAATGTTTTCAATAATCTTATTTAACTATCAAAACGAGTTAATTTAGAAAATTTATGGACAAATTATAAATATTATTTATATTAAATATCTGCTAATATACTAGAGAATTTACTAGTGAATAAATTTACTAAATATAATAGCTAAACTATTTGATTGTATATATTAATAATATGAAATTTTATGTAAAAATCAATAAAATATGGTATATAATATATACATATATATTAAAATCAAATGAATATGAAAGGAAGATATAAATATGGAAAAGAAAAATCCTATAGTAACGATAGAAATGGAAAATGGAAAGAAAATAGTAGCAGAGTTATATCCACATATAGCTCCTAATACTGTTAAAAACTTTGTAACATTAGTAAATCAAGGATTTTACAATGGAGTAGGATTCCATAGAGTAATAGAAGGATTCATGATACAAGGCGGATGCCCTAATGGAAATGGAATGGGTGGACCAGGATACTCTATAAAAGGTGAATTTAGAGGTAACGGATTTACTAATAACTTAAAGCATGAAGCTGGAGTATTATCTATGGCTAGAACTATGGCTCCTAACTCAGCAGGATCTCAATTCTTTATAATGCATAAAAACTCTCCACATCTAGATGGTCAATATGCTGCATTTGGTAGAGTAATAGAGGGTATGGATGTAGTTAATGAAATAGCTACAACTGCTACTGATAGAGCTGATAAGCCTAAGACTCCACAAGTTATGAAAAATGTAACTGTTGAGACTTTTGGTGAAGACTATTCAGATGTAGAGAAAATGTAATTTATTTCTATAATATTACATTAAATAAACTATTTACAATCTAATTACTTTGTTTTAAAATAATATAGATAAATCCTAAAAAACATATAATAAAAACCAGTTAATATTTTAAACCTAAAAATTTAACCTACACTAATAATTTGGTTAAGAATTTAAATGAAGATTATACAAAAAAAGGAAGGTAATTACCTTCCTTTTTTACTACATATTTTTAATTGCTGTAGTTAAGTTTGGAACTAATTGTTTCTTTCTAGAAACAACACCTTCTGCAAATACACCTTGAGATGCATCTACACTAAATGCTTCAGATATTATTTTATCTTCAGCTTTGTATATTAAATAAGAACCTTCTTTTATTATATCAGTTATTGCAAGTACTAACATGTCATAGTCAGTTGAGTTTATATATGATAAAAATTCATCTTTTTTAGCAAATATAGAATCTATATCTAAAGTGAATACTTGACCTATACCAACTCTTTTTCCGCTCATATCAAATTCTTTAAAGTCCATGTTAACTATTTCTTCTATGCTGTATTCATCTAAAGATGTGCCTGCTTTGAACATTTCCATAGCATAGCTTTCCATATCAACATTAGCTATCTTACTTAACTCTTCGCAAGCTAGCTTGTCCATTTCAGTAGTAGTTGGAGATTTGAATAATAATGTATCTGATAATATAGCAGATAATAAAAGACCAGCTATTTCATAAGGAACTTCAACATTATTTTCTTTATACATTTGATATATTATAGTACAAGTACATCCAACAGGCATAACTCTTATAGATATAGGTACTTCAGTGCTTATTTCAACTTTATGATGGTCTACAATTTCAACTATATTAGCTTCTTCTATACCATCAGCAGTTTGAGCAATTTCATTATGGTCAACTAAAATAACATTTTTATTTTTTACATCTGTTAATAATTCAGGTGCACTTACTTTAAAATAATCTAGTGCAAATTGAGCTTCTTTTCTAACCTCTCCTAAAGCATAAGGTTTAGCTTCAAAACCTAATTGATTTTTTAAATAAGATAAAGCAATTGAAGAACATATAGAATCTGTATCTGGATTCTTATGTCCGAAAACTAATAAACTCATTTTTTGTCTCCTTTCAAAATAGAATTAAAATAAAAATATAATTATTTAATAGTAAATTTAATTATCATATTTTAGTTTATATAATAAGTATATTTATTAATAACAAAACCATTATACCAAAAGGAGGAATTTATGTGTTACAAAAACGAAAAAAAATTAATAAAGTACTTATGTCATTTTCATTTTTAATATTATTAATAGGTAGTACATATTTTATATCTAATAGATACAAAAAAGAAAATATATATAAAGATAATATAAAAGTAATTAACACTTTAAGCCAAGTATTAAATATAAATACAGTAAAATATAATTATAGTAATATTGTAGAGATAAAAAAGGATAAAAGTATCAATAATATAAAAATACCTTTTACAGAAAAATCATTTATTATAAAGTATAATGGAGTAATAAATGGAGGTGTAAAGCCTGAAGATATAGAAATAGTAAATAATACTGGCAATGAGATATCTATAGAGATAAAGAAATGTCAAATTTTAGATCACTATATAGATGATGAAAATATATATATTTATGATGTTAAGAGTTCAATATTTAATAAATTAGATATACAAGAAGTGCTAGATGATATGAGTAACTATAAAAGAGAATATGAAGAAAAAATTATAAGTGAAGGATTTATGGAAGAGATACAAGAGAATACAAAAGTTAGTATAGAAAATATATTAAAAGGAATGGGATACAATGTAGTAAATATAAATTTTAAATAGAGTTACTTTTATAAATTATCATAGTTTCATAAAAGATTTTAAATAATAAATTTATATATCAATATAAAATATATGAAAGAAATGGTTGTTTTAAAATTAACTATATTTTTTACTTTTAAAATACATATTAAAATATTATTTGAATATGAGCAAAATACTGTAAAATAAACGAAAATAAAAATAGAAACGTTTTCTTTTGATAAAAAAAAGAAAAAAAGTTGACAGCTTTAGACGTATAATATATTATTAAAATATAATAAGTTTGTTAAATAACTAACGTTGTTTATGTAAAATATAAAAATAATATTTAGGGGAAGATATTGATGAGTAAAAATGTAAAGCAAGAATTTAGTGTAGAAAATATGATTAATGACTTAGTTACAAAAGCTAACAAAGCAAAAGAAGAAATGTTAAAATTAGACCAAGAAGCAGTTGATAAAATAGTTGCAGCAATGGCTAAAGCAGGTTTAGATAAACATATAGAGTTAGCTCAAATGGCAGTAGAAGAAACGAATAGAGGAGTATTTGAAGATAAGGTTACAAAAAATATATTCGCAACAGAATATGTTTATAATAGTATAAAATATACAAAAACAGTAGGTATAATTGAAGAAAATGATGAAGAAGGATATATGATGGTTGCAGAACCAATAGGCGTTGTAGCTGGTGTTACTCCAGTAACTAACCCAACTTCAACTACTATGTTTAAAACATTAATATCATTAAAAGGAAGAAATCCAATAATATTTAGTTTCCATCCATCAGCTCAAAAATGTTCATCTGAAGCTGCAAAAATATTAAGAGATGCAGCTATAGAAGCAGGAGCTCCAGAAAACTGTGTTCAATGGATAGAAGTTCCATCATTAGAAGCATCAAGTGCACTTATGAAACATAATGGAGTATCTTTAATATTAGCAACAGGTGGTCCTGGAATGGTTAAATCAGCTTATTCTTCAGGAAAACCAGCTTTAGGAGTTGGAGCAGGTAACGTACCATGCTTTATAGAAAAATCTGCTGATGTAAAACAAGCAGTTAATGATTTAATATTATCTAAAACTTTCGATAACGGAATGATATGTGCATCAGAACAAGCTGTTATAGTAGAAGAAAGCATATATGATGAAGTAGTTGGATTAATGAAAGCATATAATTGTTATTTTGTTACTGGAGAAGAAAAAGAATTACTAGAAAAAACAGTAATAAATCCAGAAACAAAATCTTTAAACCCAGATATAGTTGGTCAAACGCCATATAAAATAGCTCAAATGGCAGGTTTTGAGGTTCCTAAAGATGCTAAAATGTTAGTAGCAGAAATAGGTGGAGTAGGAATGGATTATCCATTATCTAAAGAAAAATTAAGTCCAGTACTTGCATGTATAAAAGTAAAAGATGCTAAAGAAGGAATACAAAGATGTGTAGATATGACTGAATTTGGAGGATTAGGACATTCAGCTGTTATACATTCAAACAATGATGATATAATATTAGAATTTAGCCAAAGAGTAAGAACAGGAAGATTATTAGTAAATGCACCTTCTACTCATGGAGCTATAGGTGATATATACAATGTTAATACACCATCATTAACTTTAGGATGTGGATCTATGGGTAATAACTCTACTACAGACAATGTATCTGCAGTAAACTTAATAAATGTTAAAAAGGTTACTAAGAGGAGAGTAAATATGCAATGGTTCAAAGTACCTGAAAGAATATATCATGAAGCTGGTTCAGTTCAATATTTAGAAAAATTACCTGAAGTTGAAAGAGTAATGATAGTTACTGATAGAATGATGGTTCAATTAGGATATGTTGAAAAATTAGAGTATCACTTAAGAAAAAGAAGAAATCCAGTTATGATAGATGTATTTGCTGATGTAGAACCAGATCCATCTGTAGATACAGTATTAAATGGTGCTGAAGCTATGAGAAAATTCAAGCCAGATACTATAATAGCTTTAGGTGGAGGATCTGCAATGGATGCTGCTAAAGGTATGTGGTTATTCTATGAAAACCAAGAAGCAGATTTCGATGATTTAAGACTTAAATTTATGGATATAAGAAAGAGAATATATAAATTCCCTAAATTAGGAAGACAGGCTAAGATGGTAGCTATACCAACTACTTCAGGAACAGGATCAGAAGTTACATCTTTTGCAGTTATAACTGATAAAGTGAATAATATAAAATATCCTTTAGCTGATTATGAGTTAACTCCAGATGTAGCTATAATAGACCCTACATTTGTAATGTCTGTACCAGCAGCTGTTACTGCAGATACAGGATTAGATGTATTAACTCATGCTATAGAAGCATATGTTTCTATAATGGCAACTGACTATACAGATGCTTTAGCTATGAAGGCTATACAAATGGTATTTGAATATTTACCAAAATCATATAAAGGGGCTAATACAGCAGAAGGTAAAGAAGCAAGAGAGAAAATGCATAATGCTTCTTGTATAGCAGGTATGGCGTTTGCAAATGCATTCTTAGGTGTTAACCATTCTTTAGCTCATAAGTTAGGTTCAGAATTCCATATACCTCATGGTAGAGCTAATGCAATATTATTACCACACGTAATAGAATATAATGCAACTATGCCAAGTAAGTTCTCTGCATTCCCGAAATATAAGTCATTCGTAGCAGATAAGAAATATGCAGAAATAGCAAAAGCTTTAGGATTAAAAGCTAATACTACAGAAGAAGGTGTTAAGAGTTTAATTGAAGCTGTAAGAAACTTAATGAAAGAATTAAATATGCCAATGACTATACAAGCATGTGGTATAGAAGAAGAAACTTATTTTGCAGCTATAGAGAGACTAGCTTTAGATGCATTTGATGACCAATGTACGGGAGCTAATCCAAGATTACCATTAGTAACTGAATTAGTTCAAATATATAAAAATATATATAAAGCTAAGTCTTCAGTAAAAAAAGAAGAAAAAAAAGTAGCTAAACAAAACGCATAAAGCTATTAAAAATAAAATAATCTAATATATATAATTAGATTATACATAATATACTAAGAAAAAATAAGGGAGCATATTAAAGCACCCTTATTTTTTTACGCTTTTAAGGAAATTATATAACTATATTTGTAAGCTTATCTACAAATATAGTTATATAAATACATTGGCTTTGAGAATAAAAAATATTTTGAGCAACGTACAAAGTCGTTGGCGACATGAGCGAAGCGAATTTTTTATTAATATATTAAAAATTAAGATTTAAACATTCTGACTTTTTCAAAATCATTTTTTATATTTATTATACAATTATCATAATTAATTTCAAAGTTGGCAAAAGCAGAAAATAAATCTATATCTCTCATAAGATGAACAGTCATAACATTACTTTCTTTATTTATTCTAAGTATCAATGATCGAACATAAGGAAATTGAACTCTAGAGTTAAAGAAACTATCTTCACAAGTATCAATGTCTAAGCTACGATAGTTTATATCTATAAATAAATCAATATCATTATCTTCTTCTCTTATGATTCTATAATCAAAGTCTGTATTTAAGCATAGTTTTCCTATATTTATCATGAAATCACCTCTTTTAATTACATTAAAAATAGTGTTATATATTTAAAAATTAATATAAAAAGAGCCTCTATTTGGGGGAAACAGAGGCTCAAAATTGGGGGAGATTGAGTTAAATATTTAATTTTACATTAATATTATTAACTCAAAATCTAAATTTATACAGTAATTCAAAAAAAGATTATCTTTTTTTATTTATAAATTTAGGCCCAAGGTATTTTCTTATATCTTCATCAGATGAAAAATCATCGATAAGAATTTCTCTACCTGTTTCTTCGAATACTACAAGAACTTCACAATCTCCTTGTAAGAAAAATTTCCTAACTGTTTCTTCTCTAACTTCTCTAACTTTAGTTATATTCTTTTTTGTTTTTTCGTAATCTTTAGTATAATAACTTTCCATCATATTTATTATTTTTGTATATCTATTCATGAAATACCTCCTATAAATATTCTAAATATATATGTTATAATAATTGTTTGTATTAACTTAATAATTATAACAAGGAGTAATAATAATGACTAGTATAAAAAAGAATCATATAGTAAATTGTATAAATTATGCAAATGAAAATAAACTATTTGATAGATTGAATAATATTTATAAAGAATTACCAAGTGGAGATTGTAGTGGATGCGGTAATTGTTGTATGGAGTCTGTTGGTATAAATTTAATTGAATTTATAAATATATATAAATTTTTACAGGATAAACCAGAGCTAAAGAATATATGTTTAGATAAAATTATAGATTATTATTTCTTAGAATATATAGAGAAAAATCCATGTCCATTTAAAGATGAATATAATAGATGTATGATATATGAAGTAAGACCTTTAAATTGTAGGTTATTTGGACATTGGAAAAAGGAAGATTATAATAAAAATTTAGCTAATGTTACTAAAAGGAATATAGAATATAGAGATTTAATAAAATCAAAATATGGGTTTGATATTAGTGATAAGGTAGTAAATTATAAAATAAATTATTGCGAAAGCTTTGTACCAGAATATAAATATTTATCAAAAAGTCAAAGATTAGAGTTTGCAGATAAATTAATGACATTAGATTCAAATATATACGCTAAAGGAATTATAGATATAGATTTTAAAGATAGGGGTATTGTTGAGTATTTTATAGATGCTCTGTTAAATGAAAAAATTTCTTATAATATAAAAATAAGAGTATCAAAAGATTATGAAATAAGAAATAGAACTATAAATAGATTAAAAAGAATATTATTGTAAAAAGGTGATTGAATGAACCTAATAAATATAAGTGGTAATACGTTTTATATAAGAGGAGGAACTAATACTGGATTATATTTATTTAATGATAATTCAGCATTGATTATAGACCCAGGATTAAGTGGAGCAAGACCAAATAAAATAATCAAAATGTTAGATGAAAGAAATATAGAGTTAAAATATATAATAAATACTCATGAGCATAATGATCATTTTGGAGCTTGTAGTCAGTTTAAAGAGTATTATAAAGATGTACAGATATTATCTTCAGAAGAAGCTAAATTATATATAGAAAAATTAGATTTATTTCCTAAATATATAATGGGTGGAAAAAGTAATACATTTATGGATAATAAACTTAAGTGTAGGTTATCAAAAGAAATAAGTATAGATACTGTTATAACTGAAGGAATATTAAATATAAATAACAAACAGTTTGAAATATTTGATTTTAAGGGGCATACTCCTGGAAGTATAGGCATTTTAACAGATGATAAGGTATTATTTGTAGGAGACTTATTAGTAGGAGAAAATATGCTTTCAAAGTATGATTTTCTATTTTTATTTGATATAGAGTATCAAATAAAATCATTAGAGAAAATAAAAGATATAGATTTTGAATATTTAGTAATAGCCCATAGTAAAAAGTTTATATCAAAGGATGAAAGTTATAAGATAATAGATAAACATAAAAGATCTATAGAGAAATATATAAATCAGGTGAGATCCTATTTAAATAAACCTAACACTGTAGAAAATGTATTAAAAAATATAATAGTAAATAATAATTTAAGTTATGGCTACAAAGAGTATCATTTTTTTAAATCATCCTTGATTTCTTTAATAAGTTATTTAATAGATTTAGGTGAAATTGAATATATATTAGATGATGGACAGTTGCTTTATTATACCAAAAACAAGTAAATTATGTTAAAATAGATGTGTATGGAAAAATGAGATAAAGGGTGGATGATATGGAATACGAAAAATGGGATGAAGTATTAGCGCCTTATAATAATGCGGTTGAAGAGCTAAAAGTAAAATTTAAAAATATAAGAAAAGAATTTTTAACAAAAGGAGAATATTCTCCTATAGAATTTGTAACAGGAAGAACTAAAAAAATAGCATCGATTGTATCAAAAGCTAAAAGATTAAATATACAAGATATTGAAGCTGAAATGGAAGATATAGCTGGTATAAGAATTATGTGTCAGTTTGTTGAAGACATATATAATATTGTTAATCTAATTAAATCTAGAAGTGATATGACTATAGTTTATGAAAAAGACTATATAAAAAACTTTAAAGACAGTGGATATAGAAGTTATCATATAATAATAAGATATCCTATAAACTCAATAGCAGGGTCTAAAGAAATTTTATGTGAAATACAGATAAGAACGCTTGCTATGAACTTTTGGGCAACTATAGAACATTCTTTAAAGTATAAGTATGAGCACTATATTCCAGAAACATTAGCTGTGAGATTGAGAAGAGCGGCAGATGCAGCATTCTTATTAGATCAAGAAATGAGTGAAATAAGAGAAGATATAATGAAAGCTCAAGTTATGTATCAAGTAAAATCTGTTACACTAAGAGATGTTTTAGATAAAATTCAAGAATTATATAATGTAGGTGAAACGCATAAGGCTATAAAATATCAAAGAAGATTAGATAAAATAGATAGTGAAAGAGATATAACTGAAATACTACAATTAAAAAGAGAAATAGATTTATTATTACAAAAATATAAAAATAAAAAAGTTGAGGATTAGGCAGTTATCCATTGTAGGATAACTGTCTTTTTTGGAAATATTAAAGATAGATAATTACATAATTTTGAATGCAGTATTAGAAAGGATAGATAATATGAGTTTATATGCAATAGGTGATTTACATTTTTCAACATCTGTACAAAAACCAATGAATATATTTGGAGATAAATGGTATAAACATGAAGAGAAAATAATTAACAGTTGGAAGAATAACGTTAAAGATGAAGATGTAGTTTTAGTTTTAGGAGATACTTCGTGGGGAATTAATCTAAATGAAGCTAAGCCAGATTTAGATATTATAAGTAATCTTCCAGGAAATAAAATTTTTATAAAAGGAAACCATGATTATTGGTGGACAACTGTAACAAATTTAAATAAATTATATGATAATATGAATTTTCTACAAACAAACTTCTATGAGTATGGAGAGTATGCTATATGTGGTGGTAGAGGGTGGATTAGCCCTAATGATTTTAAATTTGATGATAATGATGAAAAAATCTATAAAAGAGAAGAGAATAGAATTAGATTATCACTTCAAGCTGCAAAGAAAAATGGATATTCTAAGTTTATAGTTATAACTCATTATCCTCCTACAAATGATAAATTAGAAGAATCTTTATTTACTAATCTATATGAAGAATATAATGTAGATAAAGTAATATATGGGCATTTACATGGAAAAGAATCATTTAAAATGGGATTAAAAGGTATTCGAAATGGAGTAGAGTATATATTAGCTTCTTGTGACTATACAGATTTTAATTTAATTAAAATAATGGATTAATAAATCAATAATTTGTAAATACTATCAAATAAAATGTTAAAATACAAAAATTAGGAAGAGTGACCTAATAAAAAAGGAGACTTGAATATATGAGATGGATAATAGTATTCTTATTTTTATATTTTATACCTTTGATAGTATTATTTAAGAATTATAATAATAAAAAGAGATCATTTATATATGCCAGTATGTATATTATATTAGTCACTACAATAGTCATAACTAATATATATATGAGTGGATTAAATAAAATAAAGCAAGCAATGTATTATCAAAATTATTCTTTTGATAAAGAATATATTGAAGAAAAATATATAAATGAAAATGATGATAAAGATACTTTAGAAACATCAAAAGAAAAAGCCAAAGCAAATAATAAAAATGATAATTATAATATAATTTTAGAAGAAGATAAACAAGAAAATAAAGAAGTAGCAAATTATAATTCTGAAAAAAATGATAAAGAAATTATTTATGAATTTAAGAAAGAAATTTATGAGATAGAGCTTAAAGCACTTATACCTATGAGAGAATGCATCCCTTATACTAAAAATGTAGCTGAAAATCTAAAAAACTTAAATAAAGTAAAAGATGATTTAGAATATGCATTAGATATGTGTAGAGAAGTTATATCAATATATAAAACTATGGATATACCACAATTATCAAATGATGATTATACTAAAATTTTAAATTCTGCTAAAAATGATGTGAAAACAGCATATGAATTAAGAGAGAAAGCGATGGAATCAGCAATTACTCTTGTAGATACTAAAAATCCTAAATATATAGGTAAGATAACAGAGTATCTTAATTTATCAGATAATTATATGGATAATTTTAAAGAGAGATTATTAGATTTAAATAAAATTATAGATAAATAATAATATAAATGTATACTTGGTATTATATCAATATATTAAGTATACATTTTTTATATAATAAATATAAATTATATATAATGAAACTTATAAATTAAAATTTAAATATATTTTAATATAATAATAATGAAAGTAAATTTTTGATTTATAATTTAACATATGATATAATGTGTTAAATCAACAAGACTATGGGTATTAGGGAGGATAAAACATGATTAAATTAAATATATGTATAGATATAGATGGTACTATAACTAGTCCATATCATTTTATTCCATATTTAAATGAATTATATAATAAAAGTATAACAGAAGAAGAATGTAATACTCATGATTGGGAAGTTTTATATGGTGTAGATATGAATACTATGATAAGTGAATTTCATGAAAAATATATGCATTCATATAGTGAAGCAAAGGTAATTGATAAAGCTAAAGATATTATAGATAATCTAAAGAAAAATCATAATCTATATTTCGTAACAGCTAGAGATGCTAAATTAACAGATATAACTAAAGATTGGTTAAATGCAAATGGATTTAATGAGATAGATGTATACTTATTAGGTAGTGATTATAAAATACAGAAAGCGAAAGAATTAGATTGTCATATCTTTATAGAAGATAATCCATCAAATGCAATGCAACTTGCAAATGAAGGTATGAAGGTATTATTAATAGATACTAACTATAATAAAGAAATAGAGCATGAAAATATAACAAGAGTTAATAATTGGATAGATATAGAAGGATTTATACAAAATTTTAATTAGCATTATTTTTGGTATTAGTGGGAGGCAATCGAGTGATAGAAATAAATTTAGAAAATAAAAAAGGAAAAATTAAAATAAATAGCAAAGATGTTAAAGATATTTTAAGATTGCGTCCTGATTTTGAGTATATACAAGATATATCAGAAACAATAAAACAAGAAAATATAATGGTATATGATTGTCAATTATCTAGAGAAGTATTTAATATAGAAGACATAAATGAAATAAAAGAAGAAATAGGTAAAGATGTAGACGATTCTTATTTTGATGTTTTATTTGAAGATGTAAGAGCATACTTGAAAGATGCTACGGATGAACTTGAAGAGGAGATACAAGATAGGTATTTATTAGATAATGTAAGATGTTACTTTGATGTATATAATATTGATGAAACATTTACAGATTTTAAATTTGTATTTCTTGTAAGTTTTAAGGATGTAAAAATAGCATCTCTTAGTAATTTATCTAAATTATTAGGTAAAAGACAGTTAGCAGGAGCATCAAAATTTTATAGTTAATAAATAAAAAAGTATAATCTAATGATTAATCATTTGATTATACTT
>DHKFR23503__coassemble_850_pt1 | contig 17146 bp, 12 predicted proteins | sample DHKFR23503__metabat2_high_PE_003 | metagenome-assembled genome bin DHKFR23503
ATATAAGAAATTTATATTCTTTTATGTATAGTAGTTTTATAGTTATTATTATTTTATAATAAACAAAAATTTATGGGATATTTGTTACTTATTTTTAGGTATTTTACTTAATATGATAATATATTATTTAATAAAGTAAAATATGTACAAATGAGATAAAGATAATAATAGGTAGGAAAACGATTTAAAAGAGGATGATTTGTAAAAAAAAATATTAAAGTATACTTAGTTGTCTGAATTTTTATAACGGTTAATTATAAAATAATGTATTTTTTATTATATAATTAAGTAACGAATAATAAAATTAGATGTTCAAGGGGGAAAATTTCATAGATGGCATATAAGAAGATACCGGAATATGAACATATTATTAACATAGATAATATAGAAAAATTCAAATGTGGGGAAATGTATGATAGTTATAACTTTTTAGGAAGTCATAAATCAAGATATAAAGGAAAAATAGGAATATGTTTTAATGTTTGGGCGCCAAATGCAAAAAATGTTTATTTAGTTGGAGATTTTAATGACTGGAATAAAGAAGCATATGCAATGAAAAATATAGAAGGAAGTGGGATTTGGACTATATTTTTAACTAATGCAAAACAAGGACAAGCATATAAATATAATGTAATCGGATGTGATGGAGTTAGTAGAATGAAATCAGATCCTTATGGGGTATTTTCAGAAAAAAGACCAAACACAGCTTCAATAATATATACAAATGATAATTATAAATGGAATGATAGAAAATGGCAAAGAGAAAAACAAAAAATTGTTCATGATGAAAATCCAATGAATATATATGAAGTTCATTTAGGTTCTTGGAAAAGAAAATGGGACGGTGAATTTTTTTCATATGAAGAATTATATGAAATGATAGAATATGTGAAAGATATGGGTTATACACATATAGAATTAATGCCTATAACTGAACATCCTCTAGACCAATCTTGGGGATATCAAACAGTAGGATATTATAGCACTACAAGTAGATATGGAACTCCAACTGAGTTTAAGGCATTTATAGATAAATGCCATGAAAATGGTATTGGAGTAATATTAGATTTCGCTTATAGTCATTTTTGTAAAGATGCTCATGGATTATATAAGTTTGATGGATCTGCACAATTTGAATATTCAGATCCTTTAAAAGCCGAAAATATAGGATGGGGAACTGCTCATTTTGATTTAGGCAAACCAGAAGTTAACAGTTTTTTAATTTCTAATGTACTTTATTGGTTTAATGAATATCATGTAGATGGAATAAGGGTAGATGCAGTTTCTAGCATGCTTTATCTAGATTATGATATTGGAGAATGGAGACCTAATAAATACGGTGGAAGAGAAAATTTAGAAGCTATAGATTTTATAAAAAAATTAAATGAAATTATTTATACTACAGTTAGCAATCCAATTATAATAGCCGAAGAATCAACAGCATGGCCTATGGTTACCGGGCCAACTTATTCAGGAGCTCTTGGATTTACATATAAATGGAATATGGGATGGATGAATGACACATTAAGATATATGGAAATGGATCCTATATATAGAAAGTATCATCATGAATTAATTACATTTTCCTTTATGTATGCATTCTCAGAGAATTTCATCTTGCCATTGTCTCATGATGAAGTAGTACATGGTAAAAAATCATTATTAGATAAAATGCCAGGTGATCCTTGGCAAAAATTTGCTTCATTAAGAACATTATATGCGTACTATATGATGCATCCAGGTAAAAAATTATTGTTTATGGGATCAGAATTTGGGCAAGGGCTAGAATGGAGATATGCATACGGGCTAGAATGGGAACTATTAGAAAGAGAACCTCATATAAAAATGAAAGATTATGTAAAAGACTTAAATCATTTATATAGAAATGAAAAAGCTATGCATGAAATAGATAATAGGTATGAAGGATTTGATTTTATAGATCCACATAATAGTGAACAAAGTATAGTAACTTTAATGAGAAAAGGTAAAAATGCAAGAGATTTTATAATAGCTGTTATAAACTTTACTCCTGTAGTTCATTATGAATATAAAATAGGAGTACCATATGAAGGGGTTTATGAAGAGATATTAAATACAGATGATGAAAAATATTGGGGATCAAATCAAACAATGAAAAATTCACAATTAATATCATATCCAGATAAGTGGCATAATCAAAATCATCACATAAAAATAAAAGTACCACCTTTAGGAGTTACATTTATAAAAGGAAAAGAACTAAAAATAGATACTATACAAATAAATCCTAATAAAAACATATCAATAGGTGGTAAAGATAAAAAAAGCATCAAAGTAAATTCTAAAACTAAAACTCAAAAACTATAAATTAGAGAGTTATAAACATTAAGGGGGATAAGTAATGAAAAAAGATATGCTAGCTATGATTTTAGCAGGGGGGCAAGGATCAAGATTAGGAGTTTTTACAAAAAGAATTGCTAAACCAGCAGTTTCATTTGGGGGAAAATATAGAATAATAGATTTTGTTTTAAGTAACTGCTCTAATTCAGGAATAGATACCGTAGGAGTTTTAACCCAATATAGACCATTAATATTAAATTCACATATAGGAACAGGAAGTCATTGGGACTTAGATAGAATAAATGGTGGAGTACATATACTACAGCCGTATATGAATGAAAAAGAAGGAAATTGGTATAGAGGTACTGCACATGCAATACATCAAAATATGGATTTTATAGATAGTTATAATCCAGAGTATGTACTAATATTATCAGGAGATCATATATATAAAATGGATTATAGTAAAATGTTAGATCATCATAAAAAGACAGGATCAAAAGCCACAATTGGAGTAATAGAAGTATCTTGGGATGAGGCACCTAGATTTGGAATAATGAATACTAATGAAGATTCATCAATATATGAATTCGAGGAAAAACCCGCTAATCCTAAAAGTAATTTAGCATCTATGGGCGTATATATATTTGATTGGAAAATGTTAAAAGGATATTTTGAAGAAGCAGATAATAGTGGTGCAAATTATGATGATTTTGGTAAAAATTTAATACCTAAAATGTTAGAAGATCAAATACCAATGTTTGCATATCCATTTAAAGGTTATTGGAGAGATGTAGGTACTATAGAAAGCTTATGGGAAGCAAATATGGATATAATAAAATCTAATGATGAAATAGATTTAAATAGCTCTAAATGGAGAATATATACAAACACTATGTCAATGCCACCACAATACATAGGCAAAGATTCAAATATACAAAAATCACTAGTAGCAGATGGTTGTAAGATACTAGGTAAAGTAGAACATTCTGTTTTATCTCATGGAGTATCAGTAGGTAGTGATAGTGTAATAAAAGATTCTGTAATAATGCCTAATGTAAAGATAGGCAAAAACGTAATAATAGAAAAAGCTATGATAGGTGAAGGTGCAATTATAGAAGATAATACTATAATAAAAGAGCAAGATTGTATAAATGTTATATCTGAGTATGAAGTTGTAAAACCACAACTTGAATTAGAAGGGGGATTTTAATCATGAGAAGTGAATGTGTAGGAATAATAAATTTAGAAAATAAAAATGATTTAATGATGAATCAACTTACAAATGTAAGACCAATAGGATCTCTTCCAATTGCAGGAAGATACAGAATTATAGATTTTTCACTTTCAAACATGGTAAACTCAGGTATAACTAACGTAGGAATATTTGCCAAAGAAAAGTATAGATCACTAACAGACCATATAGGTAGTGGTAAAGATTGGGACTTAAGTAGAAAAACAGGAGGATTGTTTATATTCAGTCCTGAGAATACAAAGGATAGAAGTAAATATCCATATAGAAATGGAGATATATATAATATACTAGCTAATATAGATTATATAGAAAGATGCGAAGAAGAATATATATTAATAGCACCAAGTTATATGATAGGAAATATAGATTATACTAAAATGATAGAATATCATAAAGAATCAAATAATGATATTACTATGCTTTATAAAAATATAGATAATGCAGATACAGATTTTTATGAAACATCAACACTTAATATGGATGGAGATAAAGTAATTAATATAGGAACTAATATAGGTACTTCAAAAAATGCTAATGTATCTATGGAAACTTATATAATGAAACGTACTGAATTTATAAAATCTATATATAAGTGTGTAAGTGAGGGAACACATTCATATATAGAAGATTTTATAGCAGAATCTATTAATAAATTAAAGATAGGTGCATATGAATATAAGGGATATCTTAAATGTATAAACTCAATAAAATCATACTATTCAATGAAAGATGAATTACTACAAGAAGATATTGCAAATGAATTATTATATTCTGATAGAAAAATATTAACTAAGGAACAAAATCAATCTCCTACTATATACTCAGATAGTGCAAAGGTAGAGAATTCATTTGTAGCTACAGGTTGTATAATAGAAGGTACTGTAAAAAATAGTATTATATTTAGAAAAGTACATATAAAAGAAGGTGCAGTAATAGAAGGCTCAGTTATAATGCAAAACTGTACAATAGAAAAAAATGTACAATTACAAAATGTTATATTTGATAAAAATGTATATATATCAGAAGGGAAAGAATTAAGAGGAGATATAGAATATCCAGTAGTTATTGGAAAAAATACAGCTATTTAAAGGGGGAATATTTTAGTGAAGGTTCTTTATGCAACTGCAGAATGTTGGCCATTTGCAAAAACTGGGGGATTAGGTGATGTATCTTATGCATTGCCTAAATCATTAAAAAAAGAAGGTGTAGATGTTAGAGTAATACTACCAAAGTATTCAACTATTCCAAATTATTTAAAAGAACAATTAAAAGAAGTTGCAGTATTTAGTGTAGATGTTGGCTGGAGAAAACAGTACTGTGGTCTTTTAGAAATGGATTTAAATGGAGTTAAATTTTATTTTATAGATAATGAATATTATTTTAAAAGAGATGGAGAAATAGCATACTTATATGGATTTGAAGATGATGCAGAAAGATATACTTTCTTTAGCAATGCAGTGCTTGAAGCTATGTCTATATTAAACTTTTATCCAGATATAGTTCATTTAAATGACTGGCATACAGGTATGATTCCATTAATATTAAAAGAAAAATATAGTAAATTAAAAAGATACGCAAATATAAAAACTGTTTATACAATCCATAATTTACAATATCAAGGAGTTTTTAGTGATTCTATAATAGAGGATGTACTAGATATACCAAGACATTATTATAATAATGGAGATATTGAATACTATGGTGGAGTAAGTTTTATGAAGTCTGGTATAGTATTTAGTGATAAAGTAATAACTGTTAGCCCAACTTACTCAAATGAAATACAAACAGAATTTTATGGAGAAGGATTAGATGGCCTTCTTAAATCTAAATCTTATAAATTAAAAGGCATTTTAAATGGAATAGATTATGATTTAAATAATCCATTAACAGATAGAGATTTATTTTTCAATTATGATATAGATAGTATAGACAAAAAAATAAAAAATAAACTTAAATTACAAGAAGTTTTAGGATTAGAAATAAATGCAGATATACCATTAATAGGAATTGTATCCAGATTAGTATCACAAAAAGGATTTGATTTAATATCATATATGATGCCAGAAATAATAAGAGAAAATTTACAGATTGTTATTTTAGGTACAGGGGAATATCAATATCAATCAATGTTTAATTATTATGATTCTCACTTCCCAGAAAAAGTTTCAGCAAGAATAACTTTTGATAGTGCTTTTGCACAGCAAATATATGCAGGAAGTGATATATTCTTAATGCCTTCATTATTTGAGCCTTGTGGAATAGGTCAGATGTTGGCTATGAGATATGGAACTCTTCCAATAGTTAGAGAAACTGGTGGACTTAAAGACACAGTTATTCCATACAATAAATATACAGGAGAAGGTAATGGATTTAGTTTTAAAAATTATAATGCACATGAAATGCTTTATTGTATCAAAAGAGCTATAAGCTTATATAATGATAAAGAGAGTTGGATGAAGTTAGTTAACAATGCAATGAATACAGATAGTAGTTGGAAAAAATCAGCGATAGAATATAGAAAAGTTTATGATGAAATAGTTAACCAAAAGGGGTGATTATAGATTGGTTGAAATAAATAAAAACAATTTTAAACAAAGTTTTGAAACTAAAATGTATAGTTTGTATGCTCAATCTATAAAGGATGCTACAAATGAACAATTACTAAATGTTTTATGTAGTGTTATAAAAGATTTAATATCTAAAAAATGGATAGATAATAAGTTAGATTCTCAAAAAGAAGTATATTATTTTAGTATAGAGTTTTTATTAGGTAGACAATTAAAATCTAATTTACTAAATTTAGGGATAGAAGATGTAGTAAGAACAAGTCTAAAAGAGCTTGATATAGATTTAGATAATCTAATAAATGCTGAATCCGATCCTGCGTTAGGAAATGGTGGATTAGGAAGATTGGCTGCTTGTTTCTTAGATTCTATGGCATCTTTAGATATAAGTGGCCATGGATATGGTATTAGATATAAGCATGGTTTATTTGAACAAAAATTTATAAATGGTTATCAGGTTGAAGTACCTGATAACTGGTTAACTCACGGTGGATATGCTTGGGAAACTGTAAGACCAAATAAAGCTATAGTAGTTAAATTTGAAGGAAATATTAGTTTAGTAGATAAGAATGGGCGACTTGAAGCTAATCATACTGATTATATACCTGTAATGGCTATGCCTTATGATATACCTATAATAGGATATAGAAATAATTCTATAAATACTCTTAGATTATTTAAGAGTGAAGTTTTAAGCAGGGATTTTGGTCCATTGACAATACATGCTAAAAACTCATATGGAAGCTATGAAGATGCATTAAAATATAAATATTATGCAGAAGAAATTTCGCAAGTTTTATACCCAAATGATTCTAATTATGCAGGTAAATTATTAAGATTAAAGCAAGAATATTTCTTCGTAAGTGCAGGTATACAAGATATAATAAGAAAGTATAAGAAAAATAAATTAGATATAAAAAAATTAAATGAAAAAGTAGCCATACACATAAATGATACTCATCCTACTCTTTGTATTCCAGAATTAATGAGAATACTATTAGATGAGGAAAAGCTATCGTGGGATGAAGCTTGGAATATAACTATAAATACTATATCTTATACAAATCATACTATAATGACGGAAGCTATGGAAAGATGGCCTAAAGAAATGTTAAAAACATTACTTCCAAGAATTTATATGATTATAGAAGAAATTAATAGACGATATATAAATGAATTGAAAGAAAGTAACTATGACAATGATAAAATATATAGAATGAGTATTATTGATAATAATGATATAAAAATGGCTAACTTATCTATAGTAGGTAGTCATAGTGTAAATGGTGTTGCAAAACTTCATACAGAGTTACTTAAAAAAGAAGTATTAAAAGACTTTTATGAACATGAGCCTCAAAAGTTTAATAATAAAACTAATGGTATAGCTCATAGAAGATGGTTAATAAGCGCTAATAGCGAACTTAGTGATTTAATTACAGAATTGATATCGAAAGATTGGAAAAAAGATACAAGTAAACTTAAAGAACTAGAATCATATATAAATGATAAGACTGTATTAGATAAAATAGGTAAAATTAAATACCACAACAAAGAGAGATTAGCTAAATTTATAAAAGAAAAATATAATATAGATATTAATCCAAACTCAATATTTGATGTACAAATAAAAAGATTACATGCATATAAAAGACAATTACTAAATGCACTTCATATATTACATTTATACCATGAATTGTTAGAGAATCCTAACTTTGATATGGAGCCAAGAACATTTATATTTGGGGCTAAAGCAGCACCTGGATATTATTTAGCAAAATGTATAATAAAATTCATAAATTCTCTAGCAGATAAAATCAATAACGATCCACGAATAAATAATAAAATAAAAGTAGTATTCTTAGAAAATTATGGAGTATCAACAGCAGAACTTATAATACCTGCAGCAGATGTAAGTGAACAAATATCAACTACAACTAAAGAAGCATCAGGAACGGGTAATATGAAGCTTATGATGAATGGAGCTATAACTTTAGCTACTTTAGATGGTGCAAATATTGAAATATTTGATCAAGTAGGTAAAGATAATATAGTTATATTTGGTTTAAGTGCAAATGAAGTATTAAATTACAATAAATTTGGAGGATATTCAGCTTTAGATTTATATAATTCTAATAGAAATATAAAAAGAGTTGTAGACGATTTAATAAATGGATTTATACCGAATATGGAAAAAGAAGGTAGACAAATATATGATTCTCTAATAACTTACAATGATGAGTATTTTGTTCTTAGAGATATAGAAAATTATATAGAAGCACAAGAAAAAATAAATAAATTGTACAAAAACAAAGATAAATGGAATCAAATTACTTTGATAAATATAGCTAATTCAGGTATATTCTCAAGTGATAGAACTATAGAAGAATATGCACAAGACATTTGGTTTAAAGGGTGTGAGGAAGATGAGTAATGTAATAAACTATAGTTCTTGGAAAAATAAGGCTCCTTTTGGAGCCATAAAAATAAATCAAGGAGTAAGAATATCAGTAGAAGCAAATGAAAATTATAATTTAATAAATATAAAATGGATTATATTAAAAGATGATAATAAAGTTGGAGAAGTAGATTTAGTAAAAGAAAGTAAAAAATATTATCAAGGACAATTTAATGAATTCAATGAAACTGGATTATATTTTTATTACTTTGAAGTAGATATAGATGAAAATGGAAATAATAAAAAACTATTTTATGGTAAAAATCATGAGGATGGTAATGTTTGTGAATATTTATATGAAGAATTAAATAAATATCAAATAACTGTTCATGAGGATTTTGAAATTCCATCATGGTATAAAGAAGGTATAATGTATAACATATTCGTTGATAGATTTAACAACGGAAATAGAAATAAAAAACCGAGCAATCCAAAAAAAAATAGTTTTATATATTCAAATTGGTCTGATACACCTATGTATATAAAAGATACAAATGGTGAAATAATAAGATGGGATTTCCATGGTGGAAATCTAAGAGGCATAATAGATAAACTTCCTTATTTAAGTAAGATTGGTGTTAGCATAATATATTTAAGTCCAATATTTGAATCTTCAAGTAATCACAAATATACTACTGGTGATTATAAGACAATAGATCCAATGTTTGGAGATGAAGAAATATTAAAAGAGTTAATAGAAAAAGCCAAAAAAAGAGGAATAAATATAATACTAGATGGTGTATTTAGCCATACAGGAGCAGATAGTAAATATTTCAATAAATTTGGAAATTATGATGAGCTAGGTGCATATCAATCTAAGGATTCTAAATATAGTTCATGGTATACTTTTAATGAATTTCCAGATGATTATAAATGTTGGTGGGGTATTAAGGATCTACCTAATGTAAATGAACTTGATAAGAATTATATGGATTATATCATATATGATGAAGATAGCGTTATAAATAAATGGACTAGTATGGGAATTAAAGGTTGGAGATTAGATGTTGCAGACGAATTACCAACTAAATTTATAAAAGAACTTAGAAAAGAACTTAAAAAAAATGATCCTCAATCTATATTAGTGGGTGAAGTATGGGAAGATGCATCTAATAAGATAAGTTATAATGAAAGACGAAATTATTTTGTTGGAGATCAATTAGATTCAGTAATGGGATATCCATTTAGAGAAAATATAGTTTCGTTTTTAAAAGGAAATATAACTTCGAGACAATTAAATAATAAGTTTATGACTATAAAAGAAAACTATCCAAAAGAATCATTTAAGGCTAATCTAAATTTAATAAGTTCACACGATGTAACTAGAATAAAGACAGAATTAAATTATGATGAAGCTAAGATAAGATTAGCAGTAGCTACCCAAATGACTTTTGAAGGTGTTCCATATATTTATTATGGTGATGAAGCTGGTCTTTGTGGAGGAACAGATCCTGATAATAGAAAGACATACCCTTGGAAAAATGAAGATAAGGATATGATAGAGTTTTACAAAGAATCGATAAATACAAGAAAAAAATATAATGTATTAACTAATGGAGATACTGAATTTATAGATACAAATGATGATGATGTGTTTGGATATATTAGATTCAATGATAATAATGAAAAAATATTAATATTAATTAATAGAAGTTTAGAAAATAAAAAAATATCAATAAATATAGAAGAAAATACATTAGAAATAATAGACATTAAATATAGTGCTAAAAAATATTTAGAACTTATATCTAAGGAAAATAATGAATTTAATTTACAGATAAGCCCAAAATCTTTTAATATATTTAATGTAGTAAATCTTATTGAAGTATAGATATACAAATAAAAATACAGTTATTTTAAATCTAAAATAGCTGTATTTTTATTTGTATAAATACTTAAATATTTGTTTATAATCCTACAGAAAGTACAAAATAAATATATATTAAAAGGCGGTATTGTATGAATAATGTAGTTTTAGTAGGAAGACTAACTAAGGATCCAGAATTAAGATATGTGGGGGAAAAAAATAACGCATTAACTAATTTTTCTTTAGCTGTAGATAGAGGATATAAAAGCTTACAAGGAGAAAATAAGGTAGATTTTATTAATATAGAAGTTTGGGGCAAACAAGCTGAAGTTTTTTGTACATATATGACAAAAGGAAGAATGGTTGGAATAGAAGGTAAAATAATAGTTGATAGATATAAAAATGAAAATGGAGAAAATAGATATATAACTAGAATTAGAGCTAATTCATTTAAATTTATAGATTCTAAGAATAAAAATATTGATGCAGTAGCTGTAGAAGAAGTGGAAGAGAATTATTACGATTCTTATAGTTTATTTAGTGAAGTTGAAACTGAAAGAGGATTATCAGTTGAAGAACTACCTTTTTAATTAATAAAAATATATATTAATGAATTTTAAATAAAACGAATTAAATAAGAATGTATAATTATTTAGTTGTAAATAAAATAAAGTAAAAATGGATAAAAACTTAATAAAATTAAAATTAATAAACTATAAGTGGACTTGTAGTTTATTTTTTTATGCACAATACATAAGATATGAGATATAATATAATTATAAATTTAAAAAAGTTCGTATATGGGGGAAGTATAATGAGAAAAAAAAGTACATTAACGAGTAAAATTTTATTAGGATTATTTTTAGGATTTATATTTGGAATCATTTTAAAACAAATGCCATCAAGTTATATAAAAGACACTGTTATTTTAGGCGGAGTTTTAAAAATACTAGGTAATGGATTTACAGCTGCTATAAAAATGATGGTAGTACCGTTAGTATTTACTTCATTAATTTGTGGAACAGCATCTATGGGAGATGTAAAGAAGTTAGGTAGAATTGGTGGAAAAACAATGTTATTTTACTTAGGTACAACAGCTATAGCTGTAATAACAGCTCTATTTTTAGGAAGTGTACTTAAACCAGGAATAGGGTTAGATATGAGTAACATGGTATCAGGTGAAGTTACAATCGGAGAATCAAAGTCTTTAGTGGATATAATATTAAATATAATACCTACTAATCCAATACAATCTTTGGCAAATGGTGAAATGTTACAGGTAATATTTTTTGCAATGCTAACTGGAGTTGCCCTAAATATAGTTGGAGAAAATGCAAATCCAATAAAGACTATATTTGAAAGTGGAAATGAAGTATGTATGAAGATGGTAAACTTAATAATGCTATTTGCTCCATATGGTGTATTTGCATTAGTTGCTAATACATTTGCTACAGTTGGAAGTGATGCAATAATAGTATTATTAAAATATATATTAGTAGTATTATTAGGAATGCTTATACATGTATTTATAGTTTATGGAGGATTATTTAAATTATTTACAAAGCAAAGCATTAAGCCATTTTTAAGTAAGTTCACACGAGTTGCTGCTGTAACATTTTCAACAGCATCAAGTAATGCATCAGTTCCTGTTAGCTTAGAGATAATGGAAGAATTAGGTGTAGGAAAAACAACAAGATCATTTACTATACCAATGGGAGCTACGATTAATATGGATGGAACAGCTATAATGCAAGGTATTGCAGCATTATTTATAGCACAAATATATGGAATAGATCTTGGAATAAATTCAATGATAACTATAGTTCTTACAGCAACATTAGCATCTATAGGAACAGCAGGTGTTCCAGGTGTTGGTATGATAATGTTATCTATGGTACTTACATCTGTAGGGCTTCCTCTTGAAGGAATTGGGCTAATAATGGGCGTTGAAAGAATTATCGATATGTTTAGAACAACTGTAAACGTAATGGGTGATAATATAGTAACATTAGTAATAGCTAATAGTGAAAATGATTTAAATTTAGATGAATATAACAAAAATAAAATAAAAGGAACTATTTAATATAAAAGATACACTCTAAAATTTAGAGTGTATCTTTTATATTATGGAATTAAATTGTAGCAAAATTTAACAAATATAATAATTATAATATTTGTTAAAAAGTTTACTTATAATATACTTTAATATTAAATAAAATAAACTTTGTATATTGAAAATACATGGATTTTAATTAAATTTTAAAACATTTTAAAATTTAAAAGTTTAGTGATATTAAACTAAATAAAAATTAATATAAACTTTTTTAAAATACTTGGATTATTATTGTTGAAATAACTGAATTGCAAAAAAATAAAAAATACTTGATAAAATATAAAAAAGTTTATATAATAAATCATGTTAGTTTAATAAAAGTAAATTTAAAGTATAAAAATAATAATCTTTTTACAAAGTTATCTTTTGAAATTTTGAAAGGAGGTTTTATGTGAATACTGAAAAATATGAAAATATAGGGTACAATGAAAAAATTCCTTTACTTAGTTTGTTAAAAAATTATAGTGAAATGGATATATCCTGTTTTGATGTTCCAGGTCATGTGAGAAGTCAGGGAGTATCTATACTTAATGATTATTTAGGTAATGAAATTATGAATATGGATATAAATTCTTCACCACTTATGGATAATGTATCAAATCCAAATGGAATTATAAAAAAAGCACAAGAATTATTAGCAAAATCATATAATGCACATAAATCTTTTTTTATAACTAATGGAACTACTCAAGCTATACATGTAATGATACTAAGTATGTTAAGTCCAGGAGATAAGATACTTTTACCTAGAAATGTACATAAATCAGTTATAAATGGATTAATTATGTCTGGAGCTACACCAATTTTTATTCAGCCTGAGTTTGATTATGATTTAGGAGTAAGTTTGAATATAAGTTTTGAGAGTGTTTATAAAGCTATATCAGATAATAGAGATATTAAATGTTTATTTTTATTGAATCCAACTTATTATGGCGCATGTGCACAATTAGAAAAAATAATAAAATTATGCAAAGATAATAATATTAAAGTTTTAGTGGATGAGGCACATGGTGCACATTTCCCGTTTCATAAGGAATTACCGCCATCAAGCATAGAGCTAGGTGCAGATATGGCAGCTATAAGTATACATAAAACTGGAGGAGCATTAACCCAAGCATCAGCACTTTTAATAAATAATACGGTAGATGATAAAAAGGTTTTACAAACTATAAATATGCTGCAGTCTACATCAGCATCTTACTTACTTATGAGTAGTATAGATGGAGCTAGATATAACTTAGATATAAATGGAGAAAGGCAATTATCTAATGCTTTAAATCTAGCTAGGTATGCAAGAAATAAGCTTAATAGGATTGATGGTATAAAGGTTTATTCACCACAGGATTTAAAATCAAAAGGTGTAGAGTTTGTAGATGAGACTAAGTTATGTATAAATGTTAAAGGCTTAAATTTAACAGGATTTGAAGTGTATGATATGTTATATAAAAATTTTTCAGTTCAAGCTGAATTAGGAGATTTGTATAATGTACTTGCACTTATATCCATTGGTACTACAAAGAAAGATGTAGATAGACTTATAAAATCTATAGAAATTATAGCTAAGACTAAAAAAAGAAGTACAAAAATAAAAGATATAGAAATAAGACAGATTAATACTGAAATAGGTATAAATCCTAGAGAAGCATTTTATGCAAAAAAAGAACTTGTAGATATAAAAGATTCATTAAATATGATATGTGGAGAATCTATAATGGCATATCCACCAGGAATACCAATTATATCTCCAGGAGAAATAATAACTTATGAGATTATAAACTACATAAATTTACTTAAAGATAGTGGAGCATATTTTACAGATGCTCAAGATAAAAAATTAAATAAAATATTAGTAGTAAATAATACTACTAGTAGCAGCTAAGGAGTGTGTTTTTATGAAATTTGAAACTTTAGGCCGTCATATATTAGTAGAATATTATAATTGTGATGAAGAAGTATTAAAAGACCCAAAGTTAATAGAGAAGTTTATGAATAACTCAGCTTTAAATGCAAAGGCTACAATAGTTGATTCTGTTTTCCATCACTTTAATCCATGGGGTGTATCAGGCGCAGTAATAATAGCAGAATCTCATTTAACTATACATACATGGCCAGAATATGGATATGCAGCAGCAGACTTTTTTACTTGTGGAGATATAGATCCATGGAAAAGCTTTGAATTATTAGAAACTCTTTTAAAAGCAGAGAAAAGTGAGTCAACAGAGATACCTAGAGGATTAACTACAAAAATACAAAAATTTGCAAAAAAAGATTTAGGTAATATTACTCATAAGCCGGAAGCTATATAAATAATAAATACCTAAATATAAATAAAAAATAAAAATAAATTTGGACTTATATTTTAGCATATAAATAAAAATCGTGCAAATTGGCATAGCTAAAATATTGATATTAGATAAATAAAAAATATAGATAGATAAAATAAAAATAGATATAGAAAAATTATTTAAAAAGTAAAAATAAATTTGGATTTTGGGAGGAAGTACTATGGAGCTTTGGTACACAGAAGAGTGGACTGACAATGTACGTTTTTCAATAAAAGTAGATAAGCATTTATTTAGTGATAAATCAGAATTTCAACAAGTAGATGTATTTGAAAGTAAAGAGTTTGGAAAATTTTTAACACTAGACGGACTTATGATGGTAAATTACAAAGATGAATTTATATACCATGACATGATAGTTCATACACCTATGGCAACTAATATAAATATAAAAAATGTGTTAGTTATAGGTGGGGGAGATGGAGGTACAGTAAGGGAGCTTACTCGTTACCCTCATATAGAAAAAATAGATATGGTTGAAATTGATAAAATGGTTGTAGATGTATCTAGAAAGTATATAGATATATGTGCATGTAAATTAGATGATAAAAGAGTAAACTTATATTACGAAGATGGTGTAGCTTTTGTTAGAAATGCTAAAGATGCATCTTATGATTTAATAATAGTAGATTCAACTGATCCAATAGGCCCTGGAGAAGGACTATTCTCTGTAGATTTTTATAAAGATTGTTATAGAGTATTAGGTGAGGATGGAATACTTGTAAATCAAAATGAAAGTCCTTATTTTGATTTTAATGCAAAAGAGATGAAAAGAGCTAATAATAAAATAAAGAATTTATTCCCAATAACTAGAGTTTATCAAGCTCATATACCAACATATCCATCAGGACATTGGTTATTTGGGTTTGCATCTAAGAAATTTGATCCAATAAAAAATCACAACAAAGAAGCATGGGAAAATTTAAATTTAAAAACAAAATACTATAATAGCGATATACATAAAGGAGCATTTATGCTACCGCAATATGTAAAGGATATGTTAAATGAAAATGAATAAATTTTCCAATATAAATACATTTATGGGTATGGAAAATCCTTATGATAAATCTGATATAGTCGTTTATGGAGCAGGATTTGATGGAACTACATCTAATAGGCCTGGAACTAGATTTGCAAGTAGTTCTATGAGACATGAATTTTATGGACTTGAAACTTATAGCCCAATTCTTAAACTAGATTTAGAAGATTTTAAAATTTGCGATATAGGTGATTTAGATTTAAGTATTGGTGATACAGATAAAGTATTACAAGAGATATATGAAGGTACAAAAGAAATCATAAAAGATAATAAAACACCTTTTATGATAGGCGGAGAACATTTGGTTACTCTTCCAGCATTTAAGGCAGTTTATGAAAAATATGAAGATGTTTATATACTACATTTTGATGCCCATACAGACTTAAGAGAAGAATATAATAATAATAAAAACTCTCATGCTACGGTAATAAAAAGAATTTGGGATATAGTTGGTGATAATAAAATATATCAGTTTGGAATAAGATCTGGAACTAAAGAAGAGTTTGATTTTTCACTTAAGGAAAATCATACATATATGGAACTTGGAAGTATAAATACTTTTAATGAGATAGTTGATAAATTAGATTGTAAAAAGGTATACATAACTATAGATTTAGATGTATTTGATCCATCAATATTTCCTGGAACTGGAACACCAGAACCTGGAGGAGTTACATATAGAGAATTTGAAAACATATTTAGTATACTAAAAAACTCAAATGTAGATATAGTAGGATGCGATATAGTTGAACTTAGTCCAGACTATGATAATACAAATGTATCTACTATATTAGCTTGCAAGGTTTTAAGAGAACTAGCTCTTGTATTAGGATATAACAATGAAAAAAATAAAAATAAAAATAAATAAAGGAAAGGTGATATAAGGATATGGCAAGACATTTATTTACATCAGAATCAGTAACAGAAGGGCATCCAGATAAGATATGCGACCAAATATCTGACTCAATATTAGATGCATTATTAGAAAATGATCCACATGCTAGAGTTGCTTGTGAGACAACAGTAACAACGGGGTTAGTATTAGTAGCGGGAGAGATAAGTACTAACACTTATGTTGATATACCAAAATTAGTAAGAAAAACAGTAAAAGAAATAGGGTATGATAGAGCTAAGTACGGATTTGATGGAGAAACTTGTGCGGTTATAACAGCTATAGATGAGCAATCAGGAGATATTGCTATGGGTGTTGATGAAGCCTTAGAAAATAAAAAAGGTGAAGTAACTGAAGATG
>DHKFR23503__coassemble_858_pt1 | contig 16755 bp, 9 predicted proteins | sample DHKFR23503__metabat2_high_PE_003 | metagenome-assembled genome bin DHKFR23503
AAGATAAATGATAAATATTAAATGATATGCAGTTTTCAGAGTATTAACTCTAAAATTAACAAAGATTAATCAAAAGATTATGTGGTTATTATAGCAAAGAGGATACACCTGTTCCCATACCGAACACAGAAGTTAAGCTCTTTAGCGGCAATGGTACTTGGTGGGCAACTGCCTGGGAGAGTAGCACGTAGCCACGTAGTCTTTTTTTATTTTTATCACCTTTAAATTGTATATTCTATATAATAATAGAAAGACATTAAGAGGTGAGTTTATGAAAAATTTACTCAAGGCATCAGAAGAATTATTTTTTGATATATTAATAATTGCTTTAGTATCTTTTCTTTATTTTAATTATATGTATATAAATAAATTAACATTGATATTAGGATTAGTATTCAGTTTTATATATCTAGGAGTAAACTTTTATATAGGATATAAATATAAACTTAAATTTATAGAATCATTAATTGTAGGTATAATTGGTTCAGGTATGGGGATATTTTTTATATTTTTTTCTTTGTATTCAGAATTTATTTTAAATATCCCTAATTTTGCTAATTGGATAGTTATACCTTATTTTATACCTACAATGTCCATTATTAAATTATTTTCTATAGAAATAAATTATTTATATGCAGTTATATTAATGTTTCTAAATATATTTTTAGTTGTAATTGGATCTATATTAAAAAATATTATGAATAAATCATCTTTATAAAATAAATATTTATATTATAATATAATATAAAAATATAAGGTAAAGATTAGATGATTATGTGTATGAAGTAAATATGAAATATGAAGAGTTGTTTAATTTAGATATATTAAATTTTACTTGTGAAAACTTTAATATAAATAATAAAGTATATAGATTTGAGAGTATTATTATGGATAACTTTATGTTAAATGACTTATAATTTAATAATTAAGATATAGTATTATTTAAGTATAAAAAAACAGCCACTAGGCTGTTTTTTTATACTTAAATAAATTATTATATTTAAATAGCTATGAATAAGAATTTAAATATAATTATATCAATGTATTGTTTTTGAGTATGAAAAATATTTTGAGTAACGAATTAAATTATATTAGTTTAAAATATACTTATACATTCATTTTAAAGTTCTATTATTATAATTCTTTTATAATATAAATTTATTTAACTTTAAGAATTAAAATTTTTTCATATGATATAATTACAATATAAACATAAATAATAGAGGTGTTTGATGAAATATTTATTTAGAGAAAATAATAATAAAGCTAAAGTTAATAAAGTACTTAATTTGTATAGAACACTACTAAATAGAACTAATAATAACTCTAGATCTATTTTACTTATAGTACCTAATTCTATAACAAAGGTAAATTATGAACGGTTACTAAATATAGAGATAAGTGAAGAGTTGAATATTACTACATATATTAGTTTTATAAAAAGAGAAATAATAAAGTTTTGGCCTTTGATTACTGAAAAGTGTAGTGAAATCAGAAATGAAGTAATATGTCCTATTTTTATTCCAAGTAGCTTATCCGAATATATAATAATTAATAAGGTTAATGAACTGAGAAATGCTAATGGATACTTTCAAGACATTACAGGAACAAATAGGAGTATTGCAAACAATATAAATAATAATATAAATAAGGCAGCATTAGCTTTAATAGATTTTAAGACTATAGGAGAAAAAATTTACTTATCTAAAAAAAATAGAGATAATATAATGAGATTTTCATATACACATATGGATGAGACAATAGAATATTATATAAATACATTATTAGAAAATGCTATGATAGATAATTCTATAGCCATATATTTATATAATAATTATCTAATGAATGATAAAAGGTATATACAATATTTAAGTGAAAAATTTAATTATATTATAATAGATAGTTTAGAAAGCTGTAGCAATGCTGAAGTTGATTTTATAAACTTGTTATCAGATTACACCTTGGATACATATATTTATTTTAATGAAATAAAAGATTACTCAGTATTTAATAATATAGATATGGAGTATATTTATGAAAATATAATAGATAATATTAAAAATAATAGTGATATAAATAGAGAGAGGTTTAATATAAATTTATCTGATATATTCCTATTGCCTACAGAAGTAAAATTAAATGAATCTAGTCAGTTATATAGTGAGATGATTGATGAAGTTATAAATAAAATTATAGAACTTGTAAATAATGGAGTTAGTTTAAAAGATATAGCTATTATATCTCCAGTAAATAACACTATACTAGATTATCAAATAAAGAATGTATTAAATCGTAATAAAATAAGTATTTTTAATACTAAGAAAAATAATAAAATAATAGATTATCCATATTCGAATGCACTAGTAGTTGCAGCATGTATTTTTTATGAATATGAAGATTATATAAAAGAAGAAGAGTATATAACATTTATAGAAACATTACTAGATGTAAATAGAATACAAGCATACAAAATATATAGAAATAAAAAATATCATGATGGTTACAAAGAAATTGAAAAATATATAATATCTAAAAGAAAAGAAAATCTGAAGATAAGCGAGTTTTTAATAAAGTTTTATATAGATAGAATGCTAAATCTTAAAGATGGGATAGCTAATGTAGATGTATGCAAAAATATAATCTATGAAAGTGAATCATTTATAGAAAATATAAAGCTATTAAATATTAATCCTAAGAAAGAAGAGAAAATATTTATAGAAGTACTAAAAAATACTATAAATGATTACTATAGAGTATCTGATATTTTAGATTTAAAAGAATCAGAGAGTATTATTCTAACAACCCCATACTCATATATATCATATGATATTAATAGACCAATACAAATCTGGGTAGATATAGGAAGTAACGCTTGGAATATGAAGATAGAAAAAGATATAAGTAATTTAATTGTTCTTAGAAAATCGTTTAAAGAAAAGCAAATATATACAAATGAAATAGAAGAATATTATAAAAAATATTATTTATATAATATGATATATAATCTACTTATAAATGCAAAACAAGTATATGCATATAAGAGTGAATATACAGTAAATGGTTACATACAAGAAAGTATACTATATAGTATATTATTAAAATTAGTATCTAAGGGAGAGGTTTAATGAATAATATAAACTACAGAGAAGATCAACTACCTATAATATCTTATGAAAATGGAACTATGGCAGTACCAGCAGTACCGGGTGCAGGTAAAACATTTATAGTCACAAATTTAGTTGCTAAGTTATTATGTGAAAATAAGCATAAGGGTGGAAAGATACTTATTTTAACTTATATGAATAGTGCGGTAAATAACTTTAAAGGAAGAATAAAAAAAATATTACAAGATAATGAAATAAAAGAAGAAAACTCATATGAAGTAATGACAATACACAGCTTAGCAGTAAAAATAATAAAAGAAAAGCCGGAAACGGTAATGTTAAGTGAAGAGTTTAGTATAGCCGATGATTTACAAAAAAATATAATATTAAATGAATGTATAAATAACTTTAAATTAAATGGTGGGCAAAGAGCATTTGTATGGTTTTTAAAAGATCAAAAAGATAATGAATGGAAAGATAGAATGTTAGATGCTTGGGAGAATGGATTTTATGATCTTATAGGAAATGCTATAGGTGAGCTAAAGTACAATAATATTACACCATATGATTTAGAGAAAATAATAGATGGTAGCTATAAAGGGATATTAAAAATAGTTCTGCCTATATACAAAGAGTATGACAAAAAGCTAAAACAACATGGATTATTAGATTATGATGATATATTAATATTAGCTCATAAAGCTTTAACTTTAGACGAAGGATTAAGAAATAAATTTCAATCTAGATATAAATATATATTTGAAGATGAATGCCAAGATTCAAATGAAATACAAGGTAAAATAATAAAATTAATATCAAAAGAAAACAATAATCTAGTAAGAGTTGGGGATATAAATCAAAGTATAACAGGTACATTTTCATCATCAGATCCAAAGTATTTTAAGGAGTTTATAAAGGAAGCAGATAACTGTTTTAGAATGGATATGTCTAATAGAAGTTCTAAAGATATTATAGATTTAGCTAATAAGCTTGTAAAATACGTCACAACAGAATTTAATCAAATAGAATGTAGAGAAGCTTTGGAGGCAATGGATATAAAGACAGTACCTGAAAATAAAGGTTATAAAGAAAATCCAAAGCCAGAAGTATATAGTATAAATACTAAACGATATATTACATGGCAAGATGAAATAGAGAAAACAGTAATGTATGCCCAAAATATAAAGAAAAAATATCCAGATAAAAGTATAGGTATACTAGTTCCATATAATGATCAAATCACACAAGTTGCAAGAGTTTTAACTTATAATAATTTAGAATTTGAGGAATTAGGACCAAATTCTTTAAATAAAAGAAGGATGTTAGTTAATATATCATACATAATAGATTTTATATTAAACTGTGATGATATACAAAAGCTTATATTAGTTTTGGATAAGGTATTTATACATACTGATAATGAGCTAGGAAAATCAGATTTTTTAGAATTGATAAAGAATTATACTACAGAAGAACTTATATACAATGAAAATAAAGAAGATTTAATAATAGATAATGAGAGTGATGTTTATAGAGGATATGTAAAAGGGATAAATGTTATTAAAGAAATATTAGAGTATCCTATAACAAGACTAGATTTATTAATATTATTTATTGGACAAAAATTGGAACTAGAAAAAGAAGATAGAGCGGTTATTGATTATGTATCATTTTATATCAAATATTTATTAATAGAAAACATAAACATGTCACTTACCGATGTATATGAAATAATATCAAATACTAAAAATAGAGTTTTTAACTATATTATAGATGTTGTGTATGAAATTAATGGATATGAGCCACAACCAGGAAGCATAACAGTATGTAATTATCATAAGTCAAAAGGTTTAGAATGGGATTGTGTATTTCTGTTAGGTCTTGTACAGTATAATTTTCCAGACAATGTTAAACAAAAGTTTCAAAGTGATAGATGGTATCTAAAAGATAGATATAAAAATCCAATAGCAGTAGTAAAATCTGAAATAGATAAAATATTAAATAAAAGTATAGATATAGATTATATGTATAAAAGTAAAATAGATGTTATAAATGAAAAGATAAGGTTATTATATGTGGGGATAACAAGAGCTAAAGAAATGTTGATATTATCATGTAGCTCATATAAAGATGAAACTGAAATTGGTAAGAAAAATAAAGAACAAAAACCATCAATATATATAAATGAATTAGAGAAGCATATAAAACAAAAAAGAAATATAAAAGGTTAATATAAAGTGAGGTTATAAGTTTTGAACAGTAAACTTAAATACTTTATCTACAGTCAAAATTCAATTAATACTTATAAATCTTGTCCTACAAAATTTAAATATAAGTATATAGATAAAATAAATTGGAAGCATGATGATATAGAAAGTAGAGAATATTATGATAGTTTGAAAGTAGGAAGTGAATTTCATCTATTATGTGAAAGATACTTTAGCAATATTCCTTTAGGATTAAATGAATATACTAATCCTAAATTTAAGCAATGGATAGATAAAATAAAAAAGTTATTTCCTATGGATAAAGACGATAAAATTTATCTTCCAGAATATGAGGTAAGATTAAACTTAAATAAAAATATAATAACAGCTAAATATGACTTAATAATTATAGATAAAGATAGTATAGAAATATGGGACTGGAAAACTGAAAATGTAAGGTTAGAACATAAGAAAGTTAAAGATAGAATTCAGACTATAGTTTATATGTTTTTGGCAAAAGAGGCAGTATGTAAAATATTTAATTTAAATATAGCTGAAAATAATATAAAAATGAAATACTATCAACCACAATATGATGATGTGCCAATAGAAATTGGATATACTGAAAAACAACATCAACTTAATAAAAATAACATAATTAGATATATAGATATGATAAATAATACAAGTTATGAAAAAAAAGATGATTATAAATATGAGCTTACTAAAAATGAGAAACATTGTAAGTTTTGTGAATTTAATAAGCTGTGTAATAGACAGGATGTAGCTTATAGCATGTTAGAGGAGGATGTATATGAGTGTTAAATTCATATTAGGTAGAGGAGGAAGTGGAAAATCTACCTATATGTTAGATAAAATACAGGAAAGAGTTCAAGATAATGAAACATCTCCAGTAATTCTTTTAGTTCCAGAACAGTATACATTTGAAATGGAAAAAAAGATGAGTAGACTATTTACAGGAGATAAAAAAGATAAATATTTAAGAGCGAGAGTTCTAAGTTTTAAGACTATGAGTGATATAGTCTTTTCTAATGTAGGAGGATTAACTGATGTTAATATAAATTCAAGTGGTAAGGCTATGATAACTTATAGAGCTATAGAAAGTGTTAGTAATGATCTTGAGATATTTTCAAAATCTGCATCACAACCAGGGTTTGTTAATTCGATATCTGAGATTATAAGTGAAATGAAGCAGTATAATATAAGTTATGAAAAATTAGAAACTATAGCACAAGAAGTTGATAATGAAACATTAAAGTTAAAGCTAAAAGATTTAAGTAAAATATATAAGCAATTTGAAGAAAAATTACATGAAAATTACATAGACTCTCAAGATATGTTAAATTCATTAGCGCAAAAAATAGATAGTTGTGATTACTTTAAGGATTCATATATATATATAGATGAATTTACTGGATTTACACCAAATCAGTATAGAGTATTAAGATCAATTTTCAATAAAGCTAAGGAAGTAAATATAAGTTTGACTGTAGATAATCCACACTTAATTACATATAGTAAAAGTGATGTATTTTCTAGAACAAAATTTACATATGCAAAGATAGTTAAACTTTGTAATGAAGAAGGTATAAAATTATTACCTTCTGTAGATTTAAATAAGGATATTTTACCTAGGTTTAAAAATAGCAAAGAATTACAACATTTAGAAAAAAATTATAATTCTTATCCATATAAAATCTATGAAGAAGAAACTAAAAAGATATGTATAAAAGAATTTAATAATCTGTATTCTGAAGTAGAACAAGTTGCAAAAGAAATAGTAAGCTTAGTAAGAGATAAAAATGTAAGATATAGAGATATAACTGTGGCAACTAGAGATTTAAATAAATATGACTTTTTAGTTAATTCTATATTTAATGAATATAAAATACCAAACTTTATAGATAAAAAGAGAGAAGCAAAAGCAAATCCTATAATAGTACTTATTATATCTGTGTTAGAAATGAAAAATAGAAGATATAGTTATGAGACTATGTTTAGATATTTAAAAAGTGGTTTGATAGGAATAGATAATGAAGATATAAGCTTGCTTGAAAATTATGTATTAGCTAATGGAATTAAAGGAAATAAATGGTTTGATGAAGAGTGGAACTATAGATTATACCATAATATAATAGCTGATGAAAGTGATTATGAAGTAGAGGTAAGAGTAAGAGTAAATGAAATAAAAGATAAAGTATTAAAACCTATAATTACACTACAAAATAAATTAAAGGGGAAAAATAAAGTAAAAGATATATGTAGATATGTATATGAATTTTTAATTGATATACATATGCCTACAACTATAGAAAATTTAGTAACTAAATTTAAAGGTAAAGGAGAACTAGATATAGCTAATCAGTACTCCCAGGTATTTAATATAGTAGTAGAAATCCTTGATCAGATGGTTGAGATAATGGGAGAAGAAAATATATCTTTAGATAAATTTGTAAAATTAATAAGTCTAGGATTTGATGAATATGAATTAGGGCTAGTTCCTCCAAGTATAGACCAAGTTCTTGTAAGTAGCATAGATAGAATGAAAAATTCAAATATCAAATATCTTTACTTGATAGGTACAACTGATGGAACATTTCCTCTTATAGCAAAAGATAATGGATTATTAAGTGATAATGATAGAGAAAACTTAGGTAAAAAAGGTGTAGAGGTAGATATAGATAGTAGAACTAAGACTTTTGAAGAGCAATTTTTGGTTTATAAGGCATTAACATCTACTAGTGAAAATCTAATAATAACCTATCCTATAGCTGATCATGAAGGTAAAACGTTAAGACCTTCTGTTATAATATCTAGGTTAAAGAAATTATTCCCTAATATACATAACAAAAGCTATTTAATAGAAGAAGATAAAAATACTGATGAAGATGTATTAAATAAAATAAGTACTAAGGCTTCAACATTTAATGAACTTATAAACAAAATAAAGGAGTTTGATGATACAAAAGAAATAAATGAAATTTGGTTAGATGTATATAGATACTATATAGCAGATGAAGAATATAAAGACATAGCAAAGAAAGTTATAACAGGATTAACATATACAAATCAAGTACAAAAAGTAGAAGAAGAAAAAATAAAGAAATTATATGATAATAAAATCCTTAGTGTTTCTAGATTAGAAACTTATGCAAGGTGTCCATTTGCATACTTTATGCAATATGGATTAAAAGCTAAAGAGAGAAAAGAATATTCCTTTACAGCTCCTGACTTAGGAACATTTATACATAATATATTAGATACATTTTCTAAAAATATGGAAAAAGATAAATTAACTTGGAGAGATATAAGTGAAAATTATATAATAGAGCAAGTATCAAGAATTGTTGAATCTATAGTAAGTAAAATTCCGGGATATATTTTAGAAAGTTCATCAAGATATAGATATTTAGCATATAGATTAAAAAATATGCTTATATCTGCAATAAGTATAATAAGTGAACAAATAAAGCAAGGATCATTTGAACCAAGTGACTATGAAGTAGATTTTGGAGTATATGGGAAATATCCTCCTATAAAAATAATATTAACTAATGGAGAAGAAATAAATTTAAGAGGTCAAATTGACAGAATAGATGAATTTAAAAATGAAGAAGGAAAATATATAAGAATAGTTGACTATAAGTCTAGTAAGAGAGAGTTAAGTTTAACTGATATATACCATGGTCTACAGTTACAATTATTAGTTTATTTAGATGCCATACTAGAAAGTGATAATGGATTAAAACCAGCTGGTATATTATATTCATCCATAGATGATCCAATAGCTAAATTTGATGAGAATAAAGAAGATGATGAGATAAGAGAAGAAATTCTTAAAAAACTAAAAATGCAAGGTTTACTTATAAAAGACCCTAAAATAATAAAAGAAATGGACAAATCATTAGCAAGTGGTGAAAGAAGTACATCACTTATTATACCTGCAAATTTAAATAAAGATGGGAGTTTAGGTAGACATACAAAAGGTGTAAGTATAGAAGAATTTGAAGTTATAAGAAAATATGTAAAGGAAACTATAAAAGATATATGTGAAGATATGTTTGATGGAAATATAAGTATAGCACCTTATAAAAATAAAGATAAAAATTCATGTGATTTTTGTGAATATTCATCAGTTTGTCAATTTGATAGTAGTCTAAAGGATAATAAATATAAAATTATAAATAAAAAAAGTGATGATGAAATAATAAGAATGATGAAAGGAGAGATTGAATAATGAGTTCTCCTAAATGGACAAAAGAACAACAAGCAGTTATAGATAGTAGAAATTCGAATTTATTAGTAGCAGCTGCTGCAGGCTCAGGAAAAACAGCGGTATTAGTTGAACGTATAATACAAATGATAACGGACAAAGAAAATCCAATTGATATAGATAAACTATTAGTAGTTACGTTTACAAATGCAGCAGCATCAGAAATGAGAGAAAGAATAGGAGATGCTATAGGTAAGGCTTTAGATAAAGACCCAGATAATAAACATTTACAAAATCAGTTAGTACTTTTAAATAAAGCTAGTATAACAACGATACACTCATTTTGTTTAGAAGTTATAAAATCTAATTTCCACAAAATAAACTTAGATCCAAACTTTAGAATAGGTGATACAACTGAATGCACAATACTAAAGCAAGAAGCTATAGAAGAAGTATTTGAAGCGTTATATGTGGAACAAAATGAAGATTTTTTAAATTTAGTAGAAAGTTATGCAGAAAAAAGAGGAGATAGCAACTTACAAGATATAATTCTAGGAATATATAATTTCTCAATGGCATCTCCAGATCCAAAGGAATGGTTAGAATATTCAGCAGAGCAATTTAATGTAAATGATGATTTTGATTTTTCAAAATCCATATGGGCAAATTCAATATTAGATACTGTTTACATGGAAGTAGAAGGAATTGAATCTAGTATGAGAAAGTCATTAGAAGAGCTTTATGGTATTGAAGAATTAGATACTTATCTACTTAAATTTAGAAATGATTATGAAGGTATAAAAAGAATATTAGATGCTTGTGACACAAAAAATGATAATGCATGGAATGATACTTTTATAGCTATGTCATCTATGGAATTTGAAAACTATACAAAAGGAGTAAAAAGACTTCCAAAGGATGCACCAGATTATATAACTGATATTAAAAAAAGAGCAGATGATATAAGAAAAAATGCTAAAAAAACTGTACAAGATATGGTTTCTTCAGTTTTTAGAAAAGAAAATGATGATATAAAGCAAGAAATTAAATATTTATATAATATAGTAAAATCAATATCTGATATAGTAATTAAATTTGAAGATGCTTATAGTAATAAGAAAAGAGACAAAGGTATTATAGACTTTAATGATATAGAGCATTTTGCATTAAAAATACTTATTCAAAAAGATGAACATGGTAATGATATTCCTTCTGATATAGCCTTATCTTATAGAGAAAAGTTTTATGAGATATTTATAGATGAATATCAAGACAGTAACTTTGTACAAGAAGTATTACTTAGTAATATAGCTAAGATAAAAACGCCAAATAGATTTATGGTTGGAGATGTAAAACAAAGTATATATAGATTTAGACAAGCAAAACCAGAAATATTTTTACAAAAGTATTCGGACTATGATACTGAAAAAGGTTCATTATATAGAAAGATAATGCTTTATAAAAACTTTAGAAGTAGAGAAGAAGTAGTAAACTGTGCAAATTACATATTTGAAAATACTATGAGCAAACAAATTGGAGATATTGATTATACTGAAGAAGAAAGACTTAATTTAGGGGCATTATTTAAAGAAAATGAAAATGAGAAAGCTATAGTTGGTGGAGCATCAGAAATTCATATAATACAAACAAAAGCTAATTCAAATGATTTAAAAGATGATAATGAAAAAGATTTATCTGATGAAGAGGACGAAGAAATAGATAATATTCAAATTGAAGCAAGAATGGTTGGTAAAATAATACAGGAAATGATGAGCACCAAAGAAGATGGAAAAATTCAAATGGTTTATGATAAGAAATTAGATGATTATAGACCAGTAGAATTTAAAGATATAGTAATATTACTTAGAGCAACATCTGCTTGGGCGCCAGTATTTGCTGATGAACTTATGAATATGGATATACCTACATATGCAGATATAGGAATAGGATATTTTGATACAGTAGAGATTAAGACAATAATGAGTCTACTACAAGTTATAGATAATCCTATGCAAGATATACCTCTCTTAGCTGTACTTAAATCACCAATATGCGGATTTACTCCTGAAGAACTTATAGATATAAGGGTAGAAGATACACAAAGAACTTTCTATGAGGCTTTAGAAACATATAGTAAATACGATGATGAGATAGGGAATAAAAGTTTAGATTTCTTAAATAAACTACAAGATTATAAAGAAAAGTCATTATATATGAGTACAGATGAGTTTTTATGGTATCTATATACTAAAACTGGATATTTTGCATATGTAGGAGCATTACCAGGTGGATCTCAAAGACAAGCAAACTTAAAAATACTGTTTGAAAGAGCAAAGCAATTTGAAGAAACAAGCTTTAAAGGAATATTTAATTTTATAAACTTTATAAGTAAGTTAAAAAAGTCAAATACTGATATGGGAAGTGCAAAGACACTTGGAGAAAATGCAAATGTAGTTAGAATTATGAGTATACATAAAAGTAAAGGTCTAGAATTCCCTGTAGTTATATGCTCGGGAATGGGTAAAAATTTTAACAACCAAGATTTTAGAAAAAGTATATTATATCATCATGATTTAGGATATGGTCCAGAATTAGTTGACTATAAAAGAAGAATATCTTATCCAAGTATAGCAAAGGAAGCATTAAAAAGTAGAATAAATATAGAAAACTTATCAGAAGAAATGAGAGTTTTATATGTTGCATTTACTAGGCCGAAAGAAAAATTAATTATAACAGGTTCTTCTAGAGACATAAATAAAAGTATAACTTCTTGGTCAAATGGAATAGATTCAAATGGTCCTATATCTAAATATAAAATTTTAAAAGGAAAAAGCTTCTTAGACTGGATAATGCCATCAGTACTAAAGCATAAAGACTTAGAAAATATTAGAGAAATGGCAGATATAGAAATAGAACATATAAGTAATCATCCATCAAAATGGGAAACTAAAGTTTGGTATAAAGAAGATGTAATTTTAGAAAATAAAGAAGATGAAGAAGAGGAAAGTGTAAGAGATACTTTAGAAAATTTGGATATAGGTAAACCAAGTACTTCCTATTATGAAAAAATAAAAGAAAAGCTAGATTATAAGTATAGATATGAAGCAGCTACAGAAAAGCCAGCAAGTATATCTGTAACTGAGATAAAGAAAATACAAAATTCTTATGAGGAAGAACTAGCACAAGATATATTTAATAATAATATAGTTCTTAAAAAGCCCCTATTTATGCAAGAAGAATCTGAAGATAAGATTACAGGTGCTGAGAAAGGAAGTATAGTCCATTTAATCATGGAGCTTATAGATTTTAATAAAATTAATACAATAGATGAAATAAAAGAACAGATAAACAAATTTATAAATAAAAATATCATAACAGAAAAACAATCAACAGTTATAAATCCTTATAAGATATATAAATTTTTCAAATCAAATATTGGACAAAGAATGCTAAAATCGTCATTTGTAAAAAGAGAACAAGCTATATATGCTCAAATTAAAATTAAAGATGTATATATTTATGAAGATTTAATAAAAGATAATAGTTCAAATTATGATGATGAAACTATAATGCTTAGAGGAATTATAGATGCATATTTTGAGGAAGATGAAAAGATAGTAATAGTTGATTATAAAACTGATTTTGTAAACAATGAAAATAGAGAAGAAGTTATAAGTAGATATAAAAAACAATTAGATTTATATGCTGAAGTTTTAGAAAATCTTACAGGAAAAAAAGTTAAAGAAAAGTATATTTACTTATTTGGTATTGATGAAGATATATTGATATAATATCTATATGTATAAAATATAGACGTAATAATTCAACAATAAAGAAGATATAGTATAATATTGATCAATATATTAATATTATACTACATACATCTAAGGAGGAGTTTCAATGGATAAAATACATATAAAAGACTTAGAAATAATTGCATTTCATGGAGCAATACCAGAAGAAAAAGTTTTAGGACAAAAGTTTGTTTTAACATTTGAATTAGATGTAGATCTACGTCAAGCTGGAAAAAATGATGATTTAACTAAAACAGTTCATTATGGAGAATTAGCTCAACAAATAGAAGAGGAATTTACAAAGACATCTTATGATTTAATAGAAAAAGCAGCTGAAGAAATATGTGAGTTTATATTACTTAATTATCCTTTAATAAAAAAGGTAAAATTATTACTTAAAAAACCATGGGCTCCAACTAGAAAGTATGTAAATTATGTGGCAGTTGAAATTGAGAGGAAATGGAGCAAAGTATATATAGCTGCAGGAGCAAATTTAGGAAATAAAGAAGAAACTTTAAAAGAAGCTATATCAAAAATAAATGAAAGAAAAGATTGTATAGTTACAAATGTATCAAATTTTTATACTACAGATCCAGTAGGATATGAAAATCAAGACAAGTTTGTAAATTGTGTATTTGAAATAGATACTTTACAAAGACCAGATGAACTTATGAATATTTTACTAGAAATTGAGCAAGAATTTAAAAGAGAAAGAATAATAAGATGGGGACCTAGAACTTTAGATTTAGATATCATATTTTATGATGATATAATCTCGTATGATGAACATGTATTAATCCCTCATCCAAGAGCTCATGAAAGACAATTTGTTATGAAGCCTATGTGTGATATAAATCCATATTTTGTACACCCAATATATAGAAAGAGAGTAATGGATATATCTAGTGAATTAGGTGAATTATAAAAATTAATTATATTTAAATATAGATAAATTTGAAATATTAAATTAAAAAAATACGTTAAACAATTAGAATATAAACTTTTAAGGGTATTGTTAATAATATATATTAACAATACCCTTAAATTTTGAAATTATATAGTTATTTATTAATATATTTTACAAGATATATATTTAAACTGTATTAAAATCTAAAATATACCTATTGTATGCTCATAAATTATAGAAATTTGTTGACTATTTAAATTAATAAATATATTCTTATAAAGTATTAATTGAGAAGAATATAAAATATATTAAATCTTTTAAAATATTATAATAACTATATAAATTTTAATAAATATACAAAAAGGAGGCTAGATATGAATAAAATAATAAATTCTGATAGAACAAAAGGAATAGCATTCATTATATTATCTGCATTAGGATTTGCATTAATGTCAGCATGTGTAAAGTTAGCAGGAGATTTACCTAACTTTCAAAAAGTTTTCTTTAGAAACTTAGTATCTGCAATTATAGCTCTATATTTAATACTTAAACATAAAGGAAGTTTTACAGGTAAAAGAGAAAGTAGAAATCTATTACTTATGAGATCTACATTTGGAACAATAGGTGTAATTTTAAATTTTTATGCCATAGATAAATTAGTTTTATCTGATGCAAATATGTTAAATAAACTAAGTCCGTTCTTATCTGTTATTCTTTGTGCATTATTTTTAAAAGAAAAAATAAATAGAAAACAAATAGTTTCTATTATAATAGCATTTATAGGAGCTTTACTTATAATAAAACCTACATTTAGTATAGCTATTATACCATATTTAGCAGGAATATTTGGTGCGTTATTTGCAGCATCTGCATATACGTGTTTAAGAGTATTAGGAAAAAAAGAAGAATCTTATACTATAGTATTTTTCTTCTCTATGTTTTCATTAATAACAACGTTCCCAATGTTTATATATGTTTATGAGCCTATGACAATATCTCAATTAATATATTTACTTTTAGCTGGATTATTTGCTAGTTTAGGTCAATTTGGGATAACATTAGCTTATAGATATGCACCAGCTAAAGAAATATCTATATTTGATTATACTAATATAATTTTCTCCGCAATATTGAGTATATTTATATTTAATCAATATCCAGATATATTAAGTATAGTAGGGTATATAGTAGTATTTTCTGCATCTTTTTATGTATTTTTATATAATAAAAAGTTAGATAGAATGGAAAAAGATAATTAATAAAAATAATTTTAATTAATAATTTATATAAAATAACTAATGATAAGGTGATGCTAAATGGAAGAATTAAAAAAAGCAATTAAAGAGATAGTAGAACAAGATATTTTAAAAGTAGTTATAAGTAATAAAAAAGATAAAAATGAGAAATATAATAAGATTGTTATTTTACTTAAAGATAGTTCTAAGAAAAAATATTATCAAATAGAGAAATATACAGATAAACAAGTATTTCATGAGAATATTGAATTAAATATGTTAGAAGAAAAAATATTAGAATTTATGGAAGTAAAATATAAGCAACTTTCAGCATGGGCGACAAATATAAATTTTGATTTGAAAATTTCAAAAAAGAGTAAAGTATTTCTAGGAAAGAAAAAAAATAATAACTCAAATATTGTTATAAAAGGACATAATAAAGAAAAAAATTATATTTTAAAAGAAGGAACAATAATACAACCACTTATAGATTTAGGAGTTTTTACTAAAGAAGGTAAGGTTATCAATTCTCAATATGATAAGTATAAACAAATAAATAGATTTATAGAAATTATAGATGATGAAGTTAAGAAAAATAAATTTGAAGAATTGACAGTATTAGATTTTGGATGTGGAAAATCATATTTAACTTTTGTTTTATATTATTATTTCACAGAAATAAAGAAAATCAATGTTAAGATGATAGGATTAGATTTAAAAGCTGATGTTATAAAAAAATGTAATGATATTGCTAAAAAATATAATTATAAAAATTTAAGTTTTGAACTTGGAGATATAAATGGATTTAAATATAATAATAAGGTTGATATGGTAATAACTCTACATGCATGTGATACAGCTACTGATTACGCATTATATAACGCTATAAAATGGAATACAAAAATGATATTTTCTGTGCCGTGTTGTCAGCATGAATTTAATAGCCAAATGAAGCCAGAAAACTTACCTATATTATCTAAATATGGAATAGTTAAAGAAAGAGTATCAGCGCTTATGACTGATGCTGTTAGAGCTAATCTATTAGAGAGCGTAGGATATAAAACTCAATTGTTAGAGTTTATAGATATAGCGCATTCTCCAAAGAATATTTTAATAAGAGCATCAAAATCTAATATTTCAAGTGAGAAAAAAGAAAAAGCATTAAAAGAAGTTAATGATTTAATAAGAGAATTTAATTTTAAGCCGACATTATATAATTTATTAAAAGAAGAAGAGTTAATATAAACTAAAAAATCATCCAAGATTGGATGATT
>DHKFR23503__coassemble_861_pt1 | contig 16617 bp, 16 predicted proteins | sample DHKFR23503__metabat2_high_PE_003 | metagenome-assembled genome bin DHKFR23503
AATTTTGTGAAGAAACAGATATCTTAAATAATAAATTATAGGGTGATAGATACTGATATTGAATAATAAAAGTTATTTGTATTATTTAAATCAGCAGTTAAAAAATATAATAATTTACAAAAAGATTAAATGTAGTGTTTTAGTTTTTAATAAAATAAATAGATTTATAAATTATATTTACTAATATATTTTGAATGTTGCTTTTATTAGTGAAATGTTTTAATAGTATATTAAGTTAAATATACTATGATATAATTAGAATGAATATTGATATATAAATCAGATAATAAAAATAAGTTATTAAAAATATTACAAAATTTATTACTAACTAGAATAATGTACTAGTTAACGAATTTATAATAAATATATTTTATGCTTAAGAAAGGTTTAGAATTATGTTAAATAATACAAAAATAAAAAATACTGATTTAGTTTTAAGTAAAATAGGATTTGGAACGGTAAATGCAGGTCTTTCATGGGATAATGAAGATGCATTTGAAATGTTAGAAAGATACATAAATTTAGGTGGAAATGTTATAGATTGTGCAAGAATTTATTCAGATTGGGTTGAACCAGAGATAGGTCGTGCAGAAAGAGTAATAGGGGATTGGATAAGATATAGAGGTAAAAGAGATGATTTAGTTATAATGACTAAAGGTGGTCATCCTAAAATGGATACTATGAATATAAGTAGAATGACTAAAGAAGATATGGAGTATGATCTAAATTTAAGTTTAAAGGCTTTAGGCATAGATTGTATAGACATATATTTTTATCATAGAGATGATTTAAATCAACCTGTAAGTGATTTAATAGAAGTTATGGAAGGTTTTGTTAGAGAAGGTAAAATAAGATACTACGGATGTTCAAACTGGACAACTCAAAGAATGGTAGAAGCAGATAATTACTGTAAGGAAAAGGGATATAGAGGATTTGTAGCTAATCAAATGTTATTTAATATTGCATCTAATAATATGAACCCATTCCCAGATGAAACTATGGTAACTATGGATAAAGATATGATTGAGTATCACAAAAATTCTAATAATTTGGCTATGCCATACTTTGGATTATGCAGTGGATTTTTCCAAAAACTTGAATCAAAAGGGAAAGAAGCTGTTATAGATAGCCCTTATTATACAGAAGGTAACCTTAAGGTAGGAGAAAAGATAAAACATCTAAGAGAAAAATATAACTGTACAACATCTCAAATTCTTTTAGGATATATTTTAAATCAAGATGTTGATATGTTACCTTTAGCTGGTGCAAGTAAGATAGAACAATTAGAAGATTTTATGAAAACTACACATATTAACTTTGATAAAGAAGACTTTCAATTTTAGTAAGCTCTAATTCACCTAGTGCCCTGTTTTTTAGATTAAATAATAAAAAACTAGGGCATTAGGGCAGCAAAATTTAACGTAGGGCATTTAAAAATTAATTAATTACCTTTAGTGAAAGTAAGTAATTGCAATAGATATATATATTTAGGGCACTTGTGGCATTAAAATTATAAAACTTTATAAAACAATTAAATATATTAATTTTAAGGTTTGATAAAATAAGTGCCCTAATGCCCTAAGATTAGTTTTTATATATTGTAGGTTTAAATTTTAATATAGAGATTTTTAATTTATGAATAGTATTAAAAGAATTATCAATAAAAGTGTCTATGTAAATTTTTCCGACGGGGGATATAGATAATAATGATGATGCTAATATCTAAAATAAGAAAAAGCATCTGATAACAAGTATGTTTTTAGATACTTTTTCTCGTTTGAAATTATTATAATTTAAAACATATAATTTTTTACATAACCATAAAATTCATAGTTATCAAATATAGGAATAGTAGAATCGAATTTTACGTAAATAGGAGTTTCAATTAATTCAGGATATTTATTGAATAGTACTGTATCACCATAAAAAATTGCCTGTAAGGCTAAATTTAGATGCTCTTTAAAAATATTATATCGTCTGTGAGATTCTTCAAAATCACCATTACCCACATAAACATAAAAAATTAAAGTATAAGGTTTATTGTCACAAATAATCCATTTTCCTAAAACCTCATCACGCAGTTTCTGATCTATGGCAGAATTATTATAGACAGATCCAATATCTAAAAACATCATGCCTGTAGTATCAGAATGAGTAAGCGTGTATTTTCTATCTTCAATTGGTCCACTCTCTGTCATAGGTGGTATAAATGTTATCTCAAGTTTGTCGGGGCTAAATCTCATATTATCACCAACTTTCAAATATTTGTTATTTTATCATATAGAAAATTAGACCAATATGTTCTTAATTAAAATTTAAAGTTTCTGTTTAATCATTAACTTGAAAAAAATTATACTATAGTAAATACATCAAACGATAATTAGAAAAATAGTAAGTTATAAAATTAATTTAAAATATGTACAAGCAATGTAATTATATAGTTAGTTTATAAGTTTAATATTCTATAATTATATAGTAATTAAAATTTGAATTAAAAATATAATTCAAAGAAGGAAAAATATTATGTATAAATATACTAATAAACAAATAGAGGACACATTAAATCTTATAGGTTCTACAATCCTATAAATAGGGGGGAAAAATGGATATTAAAGCTATAATACAAAAGTTATATGATACTAATGATGCATCAAGAGAAGAGTTACTTTATCTATTAGACAATATAGATGATGATAGTAAAAAATTTCTTATAGATAAGGCTTACAAAACAAGGTATAAATATTTTAAAAATACAGTATTTATGAGAGGGTTAATAGAAATTAGTAGCTACTGTAAAAAAGATTGTTTATACTGTGGGCTTAGAAGAAGTAATAAAAATGCACAAAGATATAGATTAGATGTAGATGATATAGTAGAATGTGCAAAAAGAGGAGACGAGCTTGGATATAAGACTATAGTTTTACAAGGTGGAGAAGATGCTTTCTACACTGATGAAAAAATGATACAAATTATAAAAGCTATTAAAAAGGAACTTCCAAACAATGCATTAACTTTATCTATCGGTGAAAGAAGTTATGATTCTTATAAAAAGTTATATGAAGCTGGGGCAGATAGATTTTTACTTAGACATGAAAGTGCAACTAAGAGTTTATATGAATCTATTCATAATAATGAATCATTTGAAGAAAGAATAAGATGTCTAAGAAACTTAAAAGAAATAGGATTTCAAGCAGGGGCAGGATTTATGGTTGGACTACCTAATCAAACTAATGAAGATTTAGTAAATGATTTAAGGTTTATAAAGGAGTTAGAACCTGCAATGTGTGGCATAGGTCCATTTATTCCTCATAAAGACACACCTCTTAGAGATTGTAGTGCAGGGACTATAGAAAAGACTGTAATTTTACTTGCAATAACAAGATTATTATTACCAAAAGTATTACTACCTGCAACTACGGCACTTTCAAGTATTGATAGTAACGGACGAAATGAAGGATTAAGAGCAGGAGCAAATGTTATAATGCCAAATTTATCACCAATGAGTGTTAGAAAAAAGTATTCTTTATATAATAATAAAGCATTTATATTAGATGAAGATGCAGAGTATAGAGATAGTATAGAAGAAAAGCTAAAGGAAGCAGGCTTTGAACTAGTTGTTTCAAGAGGAGATAATCCAGATTTTATATAAAAGAATATATAAGCTTAGATGATATAGATTTTAAAATATAGAATAATAAAGTTAAAATTAAGAAATATTATTAATCATATATCATATTATTAGTAATTTTTTGGACATTTGTCTCTAACTTATTATAAAAAACTTGAACATAAAAAACATTATGATATAATCAATTTACTTTATATAAAACATCAACAAGGAGATTTTAAATGAATGACTTATCCTATTACTTAGATATTTGTCCTGATTTTATAAAAAATAAATTTATATATACAGAGTTTAATACTTTTGATAAAATTCTAAATCAAAATGATAAGCCTTATTTTGTATATATTATAAAAAAAGGAAGAGTTAAGGTTTATTCTTTGGCTCATATTAAAGTTAAATATTTAGAGAGAATATACTGTGAATACAATATATTTGGAGAGTTAGAGCTATTTATAGATAAGCCAATTCTAAATTATGTAGAGGCTATGGAACACTGTGAAGTAGTAAAAATACCTAAAGATGCTTTCTTAGAATGGATTAGATATGACAGTGATTTTTCTTTATATATACATGTTCAACTTTCAAAAAAAATGTATTATACTTCTATAAATAGTAAGACAAATGTAGCGTATCCTCTAAAATCTAGAATAATATTCTTTATGTCTAGTTTTCTAGAGGAGCATAAAGTAGATACCATTCATAAGGATATATTGGTAGAAGGTGTTGGATCTAATGTTAGAAGTATTAATAGAATTATTAAAGAATTGGTAAATGAAAATCTTATTGAATATAATAAAGGATTTATAAAAGTAAAAGATATGGATAAGCTTTTGGATAAAATTTCACAATAACTACAAAATATTAAGTATGAGAAATCTGGAGGCAAACAATGATAAATAGAAAATTATTAATAGAAAAAGCTTTTGATGCACAAAAATTCTGTTATACACCTTATTCTAAATTTAATGTAGGTGCAGCATTACTTTGTTCTAATGGAGATATATATACAGGGTGTAATATAGAAAATGCAGCTTTTACACCAACAAACTGTGCTGAAAGAACAGCTTTTTTTAAAGCAGTTTCTGAAGGTCAAAAAGATTTTAGTGCAATTGCTGTAGTAGGAAATCATGAAGGTTTAAAACAAGGAGAAGGAGATTTCTGTGCACCTTGTGCTGTATGCAGACAAGTTATGGCAGAGTTTTGTGATCTAAAAGATTTCAAGGTTATCATAGCGAAAAGTACAGAGGAATATTTAGAATACTCATTAGAGGAACTTTTACCTCTTGCATTTACAGGCAAGGATTTAGATAAATAATAGGATAGAATATATATTGTTAATTATTTTATTGTATCTATAGAAAATATTAATTTAATGTAGAGAGCAGATTAGTGTGCTCTCTATTTTTATGTAAAATTATAAATACATATTATTTAATTTTTTATATTATATATGTGGGAATATTATTTATAAATTATATTTAATTGTTATTTTAAAAATATTATATTTTATAATGTACGTAGGGATTTTATTATACATTGGTAGAATTATTATGTTTAAAAGTATAAAAAAAGTATATTAATTATAATAGTAATAATTATATATAAAAATAATTATATAAGGGAAGGCATATTATGGAAGAATCAAAGATTATAAAAATGATAAATAATAACCCTAATATTATATCAACAATAAATAATCCAACAGAAGAGATGAAATTATTAGCACTTAAAAAAGATGGATTAACATTAGAATATATACAAAATCCAACTAAAGAGATGCAAGAATTAGCATTAGAGAATAATATTAGAGCGATTAAATATATAGATAATCCAACAGAAGAAATGATGATAAAAGCAGTAAATTCAGGCTGGAGTATATTAGAATATATAAAAAATCCAACAGAAGAAGTAATTAAACTAGCTATAAATCAAGCAGGATGGGCTATAAAATATGCTAAAAATCCTAGTGAAGAATTACAATTATTAGCAGTTAGAAAAAATTACGACTCAATTAAATTTATAAAAGAACCTTATAAAAGTGTTCAAAAAGAGGCAGTAAGAATCAGTTATGATGCCTTAAGATATATAAAATTACCAACATTTGATATACAACTTGAAGCCATAAAAAGTAATGAGGCGGCAATAGGTTTAATATATGATTTGGATAAAAGTAAAAAGTTGGAACTTTTAAAGGTAAATATTTTAGTCATTAAATATATAGCAAGAGAAATAGATAAAGAGGAATTAGAAACTGTATTAAAAGAAGTTTTATCAAAAGAAGATGTTGAAGAAAAGTATATTAGAGATTTTCTAAATTGTAGTATTATAGATAGAAATAGTGAAAAATTCAGAATTGATAAAATAATATTTATTTATAAATATGGTAGTAAAAAGGCTAAAAAAATAGCTGTAGATGAGAAATTAAAGATGATATAGAGGAGATAGGCTTATGAACTTTATAGATACATTAAAGAGCGTTGACTTAGTATTATCAACGAATGAAGTACCACTAGTAGTAGGAGAAAGTGGAATAGGAAAAACTGCATTAGCTAGAAAGCTTTCATATGAAAATAATTGGAGTTTAGTTGTTATTGATGGAAACTTACTTAAAGAAGGTGAAATAGGTGGACTTCCAACTATAGAATCTTATTTTACAACAAACTCTAATGGAGATAATATAGAAAAGAAAACTACAGTATATGCAGTTCATAATAAACTAAGAGAAATTGATGAAGAAATAGCTAAAGGTAAAACAGTTCTTTTATTTATAGATGAGATAAACCGTTGTGAACATACAGTACAACAGGAATTAATGAATTTAATATTAAATAGAGAAATAAATGGATATAAGTTACATGATAATGTAAAAATATTAGCTGCAATGAACCCATCAAGTAAATATGGTTCAGACTTTGATTATCAAGTTGTAGATATGGATGCAGCTCAAGAAAATAGATTTGTATGGTTAAACATGGAACCTGATTATACACAGTGGTTAAATTGGGCAATTGATGCAGGTATAGAACAAAAAGTTATAGAGTTTATATCAACATTTCCTGAATATTTACACAAAGTAAATGAAGATGATGTACGTGCAACTCCAAGGAGTTATGAAAGGGTATCTAAGAGTTATAAGATTTATAAAGAAAATAAAGACTCAATACCTAGATCAGTGTTTTTAAATGTTATAAAAGGTAATGTAGGAAAGGTTATAGCTGAAGAATTTATAAGTTTTATTGAGTCTGATTGTAGTCCATTAATATCTTATGATGATGTGTTTTCATGTAAAACTTTAAATCAAAGCATTATAGAAAAAGTAAAAGGTGAAAGTCATACAAGACTTTATTTATCAGCAATGAACATTTTAAAAACATTAGAGTTAAATATAGAAAATAATGAGAGTGAATCAGATTACTATATAAATAGATTTATGGAATTTTTAAAGTTATATCCTGTTGATTTAATGGTTGGAATAATGAAGGATATAAAAAGTAGCTATGTGAAAGTTTATAAAAAAGCTATAGAAAACGAAAAATTCGTAGAACTATATTTTGAATCTTATAATTTAATAAGGGGATAATCTATGGAAAGTTATTTTGATAAGCAAGTTAAGTATCTTTATAATAAGGCAGAAGAAGTTATAAACACTTATGCAATGTTAAAAGCAAATCATAAAGGTGAAAACTTTGAAATAGATATACCACAGGATTTTAAAGATGAATTTTTTAAACTAGTAGATAAAGTTAATTTAAGTCTTATGGAAGATAAAGAAAATTTTTATGGGTATTTTTTATTTCAAACTTCAAGAGATATTAGATTTGATATAAGTAGTCCAACTGCTGTAAATTTTAAAGGAGCTAAATATATAATATATTTTAATCCAATAATCTTTTTAAATCTTAATATGAAACAGATGGAAACTACTATTAAGCATGAAATACTTCATATACTATCAACGCATTTATTAAGAAGTAAAGAATTAAAAAATAAATATAGTACATTAGCTATTAATATGGCAATGGATATAGTAGTAAATCAATATTTAAATTACTTACCACCATATGCTACAACACTTCAATCAGTAAATTCAAGTTATTCTTTGAAGTTAGAGCCTTATGAATCTTTTGAATATTACGTAGAAAAAATTCAAACAGAACTTGATTTACAAGAAGTAGATGAAAATGGTGAAGAAGTTGATAATTATGAAAATGAAAATATAGAAACTGAATATAACCCAGAACATACCCATGATATTTGGAAAGAATCTGATGAGATAGATGAAAAGACTCTTAAAGAATTTACAGAGAAGTTTGTTAATATATCTCAAAAAGGCGAGATACCTAATTATCTAGGTGGTTTAATAGCAGGACTTAAAAATAGTAAGGGAGAATTACCTTGGAATCTATATCTTAAAAGATTAATGGGAACAGTTGAAAGCAATAAAAAGAAAACAATAACAAGAAGAAATAGAAGACAACCAAACAGATTAGATTTAAGAGGTGAGCTTAGAGGCCATAAAGCAGAAATAGCTGTTGCACTTGATATAAGTGGAAGTATTAGTGATGAGGAATTTAAACAAGCTATTAAAGAAGTACTTAATATAGTAAAAAACTATAACCATGAAATTACAATTATAGAATGTGATAATGAAATTAGACGTACTTATAAAGTTAAATCTGTAAAAGATATAAAAGAAAGAATTAATATAAGAGGTGGAACTAAGTTTACACCAGTTTTTGAATATGCCAACAAGAAAAAAATTAATTTATTAATATATTTTACTGATGGTAAGGGTGAAGATAATTTAGAGGTAATACCTAGGGGATATAAGATTTTATGGGTCATATCAGGTAGGGGAGATAAGCTTTCCTTAAGAGAAAGTTATGGAGCTGTTAAAAAACTTAGCAAGGTTGAAGTAAAAGAAGATGTTATAGACATGAGTGATGTTAGAACTGATGGATACTCAATGAATAACCAACAACCAATGTGGTAAATCATAAATATATGATATTAACAAAAAATATAAAGAAATCATAATATACACTGTAATAATTGATTACATTATTAGGAGGTATATTATGGATAAATCTTGTCCGAAATATGATATTCAAAAAGTATTTTCAGGATACAACCAATCTAAACCAAACGCATATGCTCAAATAAAGGGTGGACCATTAGCACCTTGTATAAAAGGAACTATATATTTATATCAATTAGATGAAGGAGTATATATAAAGGTATATATAACAGGTATACCTAATGTAAATAATCAAGTGAGCTCTTTCCATGGACTTCACATTCATGAAGTTGGAGATTGTTCTATTGGAAATAATAGTGAGCCATTTACTGCTGCAAAATCTCATTACAATCCAAGTAAGGTAGAACATCCTATGCATGCAGGTGATTTACCACCAATTCTATCAGCTAATGGAATAGGAATACTTTCAACATTTACTAATAGATTTACTGTAGAGGAAGTTATAGGTAAGTCTTTCATAATTCACTCAGGATATGATGATTTTACTTCACAACCAGCAGGAAATGCAGGTACAAGATGGGCATGTGGAGTAATTAATTATTATTAGAAGTTAAAGTTTAAATTTACATTAATCACTTATGTTAATAAATTATAGAATTAAACAATATTAATAGAAAGGTTCTTGAGATTTAATCAAGGACTTTTTAATTTATTAGATATTATAAATAAAAGTTTTATTTTTTTATAATAGGGTATATAAGATAAAGTAATTACATAAAATTTATAAAATATGTTGATAATTTATAATATTTTCTACTGATTTTTATTGACTATACAATACTATATGATATAATAAAAATATGAATCAAGTGATAATGATTATTAATAATATACATAGTAATAAAAAATGGAGGAAAAAAATGAAAAGATTAAAAGCATTAGTTGCACTAAGTTTAACAATAGCTACTCTTGGAATAGCTACTGGTTGTTCAGGAAGTAGCAACAATGAAGAAAATAATAAATCAGAAACAAGAATAGTAGAGACGGCTAAGGGAGAAGTTGAAATACCAGCTAATCCACAAAGAATAGTAGATATATCAGGAAATAGTGAAGAGTTAGTATTATTAGGATATACTCCAGTAGGAACTGCTAATGTTGATTCATATAAAACTGACTCAGTTCCATCATATGTTAAAGATGAATTAGGAGAGTCTAAAATAGTTGGTCACTCAATGATGGATACTATGGATACAGAAGCAATACTTGGATTAGAGCCAGATTTAATAATAATGGCACCAAGACAAGAAAAAATATATGATCAATTAAAAGAAATAGCTCCAGTAGTTATGTTAGATGATGAATACAATGACTGGGAAGCTAAATTAATGGATGTAGCTGAAATCTTTGAGAAAGAAGATGAAGCTCAAAAATGGTTAGATACTTATTATGTAAAAGCTGAAGAAGTTGGTAAAGAAGTAAAAGCTGCAAAAGGTGAAGATGAATCATATATAGCAGTTTTAGCACAAACAGGTGGTCAATTCATGGTATTTAGTAATGCTGGAATAGGTACAGTATTAAGTGAAGATATGGGTCTTAAGCAACCTGAAAATATGCCAGAACAAGATTCTATAACATTACCTACTATTACTATGGAAGGTTTAGCTGAAATAGATGCTGATAATATAATAGTTATAGGAACTGAATCTGATAAAGCTGATTTAGAAAAAAGTTCTGTTTGGGCACAAATAAGAGCTGTAAAAGAAGGAAATGTAACAATTTTAGATGCTAGTCCATACTTCAGTCAGCCATACAACCCAATAGGAAGATTATTAATATTAGATACAATCAAGGACGAACTTGTAAAATAGTGTATAAATAAATGGTAGGTGGAAAAGAAATAAATTTTTTCACCTACTATTTATATTTACATGTAAATTTATGGAGGTTAGATGAAAAAGATTAATAGAAAAACAGCAACATGTTTACTTATGCTTGTAGGTTTCATACTACTTATAGTTGGAATAGTAACATCAGTTTCTTTAGGAGCAAGAAACATAGATTTATCAACAATAATTAATAGTATACTTCATGATAGTAATGATATAAACACTAAATTAATTAGAGATGTAAGGATACCTAGAGCTATTGCAGCGGCTCTTGTAGGAGGTTTTTTAGCAGTAGCAGGTGCTATAATGCAAGGTATAACTAGAAATCCAATTGCAGAACCATCTGTAATGGGTATAACACAAGGTGCTACATTTATGATAGCAGTGGCATTTGTATTACAAAGAATTTATCCAAACTTAATAATAAATAGTTTTTCAATGATGATGTTTGCATTTGTAGGGGCAAGTATAAGTGGACTTTTAGTTTATTTTGTAAGCTCAAGAAGAATAAGAAAAGTAGATCCTGTTAAACTTGCACTTGCAGGAACTGCACTAGGAACATTGCTAATATCATTGGCTATGGGAATATCAATGTACTTTAACTTATCTCAACAACTTAGCTTTTGGATATCAGGTGGATTAACTAGTGCAAAGTGGGAAGGAGTTAGGCTACTAGCAATATTAGGAGGAATAGGTCTAATTGGAGCAATTTTTTTATCTCCTAAAATTACGATATTAAGTTTAGGAGAAGAGGTTGCCATAGGATTAGGACAAAAAACAAATCAAGTAAGGTTTATAAGTATAGTATTAGTAATATTATTAACAGGTGCATCTGTTTCTGTTGCAGGTAATATAGTTTTTGTTGGGCTTATAATTCCTCAAATAGCAAAGGCTATAGTAGGTGCTGATTATAAATATATAATACCAAGTTCAATGGTATTAGGTGCAGTTTTATTAGTATATAGTGATATATTAGCAAGAATGATAAACCCACCATATGAAACTCCAATAGGTTCATTAACGGCACTTTTAGGAGTACCTATGTTTATATACCTTGTTAGAAAGGATGCAAAATAGATTATGAATATAAATAAGAACAAAAAATTTATAATAATTATATCAGTATTACTATTGATGATATTTGGTACGTTTTTAATTAGCTTAAATACAGGTTCATTATCAATAAGTCCTAGTGATGTAATAAAAACATTAATAGGTCAAGGTTCAAAAGCTCATGAAATAGCTATATTTAAATTAAGATTACCTAGAATAGTAATAGGTATACTTGTTGGTACAGCATTGGCAATATCAGGGACTATACTTCAAGGTGTTACTAAAAATGATTTAGCAGACGCTGGTATACTAGGTATAAATTCAGGTGCGGCATTATTTGTTGTAGTATATATTTATCTAATGAATGGTAATGTATATGATGGTGTAAGTAACCTTACTATATTTACAATGCCAATAGTAGCACTTAGCGGAGCTATATTTGGAGCATTTTTAATATATGCACTTGCATGGAGAAATGGAATAAATTCATCAAGGTTATTATTAGTAGGTATAGGAATAAACATTGCATTTACATCAATACTTACAATATTCCAATTAAGATTTACTACACAAGAATTTAATAGAGTTATGGCTTGGACAAACGGAAGTATATGGGGTGCTAGCTGGAAATATGTAATAGCAGTATTACCATTTATATTAGTATTTACTTTATTAACATTGTATAAATCGAGATACTTAGATGCACTAAACTTAGGAGATGAAGTAGCAACAGGTTTAGGTGTAGAAGTAGAAAAAGAAAGAAGAAAATTAATAGTGTTCTCAGTAGTTTTAGCAGGAGTTGCAACATCTGTAGCAGGAAGTATAGGATTTTTAGGACTAGTTGCACCTCATATAGCTAGAAAATTAGTAGGACCAAAACATATTAAATTAATACCGACATCAGCTCTTGTAGGAAGTGTAATACTATTAATAGCTGATACCATAGCAAGAAATATAATTGCACCTATGGAACTTCCTGTTGGGATAGTTGTAGCAGTAATAGGCGTTCCATACTTTATTTATCTAATGTTAGCGGATTAAATAAGAGATTAGATAAAAATTATATTTAAGAGGAGATAAAAATGAATTGTATAAGCACTAAAAATTTAAATATTTCTTATGGAAATTTAGATATAGTAAAAGATTTAAATTTAGATATACCAAAAGGTAAAATAACTACAATAATAGGATCTAATGGTTGTGGTAAATCTACAATATTAAAAACAATAGCTAGAATAATACAACCTAAAAGCGGAGATATATTTGTAAATAATATAAATATAAAAGATCAAAGTCCAAAGGAATTAGCTAAAGCTGTTGCAGTTCTTCCTCAAAGTCCACAAGCACCAAGTGGACTTACAGTAGAAGAATTAATAGCATATGGAAGATTCCCACACCAAAAAGGTTTTGGAAAAATGAGAAAAGAAGATAATGATATAGTAACATGGGCACTTCAATCAACAGGAATAGAAGAGTTTAGAGATAGACCTATAGAAGCATTATCAGGAGGACAAAGACAAAGGGCTTGGATAGCTATGGCACTAGCTCAACAAACTGATATACTTATACTTGATGAGCCAACAACATATTTAGATTTAGCTCATCAACTAGAAATATTAAAATTACTAGAAGAATTAAATAGAAAACAAGGTACAACTATAGTTATGGTAATACATGAGCTTAATAATGCTGCTAGATTTGCAGATCATATGATAGGTGTTAAAAAAGGTAAAGTTATTTGTCAAGGTAGTGCGGAAGAAGTAATGACAAAGGAAAACTTAAAAGAATTATTTAATATTGATGCCGAGATAGTTCAAGACCCTAGAAATAATAAGCCAGTATGCTTAACTTATGACATGATAATTTAGGAGACAACAATGGAAACTAAAGTATTAGTAAAAGACGAATTAAAAGAAGAAAAAATATGGCGTTTAATTATAAAATATTCAGTACCAGCTATTTTAGCAATGATGGTAACATCTTTATATAATACAGTAGATAGAGCATTTATAGGATCTATGAAAGATGTAGGAGCATTGGCTATATCTGGACTTGGAGTTACAATGCCTATACTTACAATATTAGGTGCATTCTGTGTTGGTCTTGCAGTTGGAGGTAGTACCAATATAGCAATTAAATTAGGAGAAGGAAATAAAGAAGAAGCCGAAAAGGCACTAGGTAATACTATAGCAATAGAATTATTAGTTGGTATAGTAATGATGAGTATATCAATATTTTTCTTAGAAGATATATTATATATTTTTGGAGCTAGTAATGATACTATAAAATACTCAATGGATTATATAAGTGTAATAATGTATGGTACATGGTTTAACTTACCTGGATTTGCAATGAATAGTGCCATAAGAGCAGATGGAAATCCTAAATTTGCATCGAAGATGATGATAATAGCTTGCTTATTTAATTTAATACTAGACCCTATATTTATATTTGGATTTGGTATGGGAATTAAAGGGGCAGCATTAGGAACTGTAATATGCCAGTTAGTAATCTGTTTATGGTCTGGATATTACTTTACTTTTGGGAAATCAAACTTAAAGTTAAAATTAAAAAATATAAAAATAGAATCAAAAATAATAAAAGGAATACTAGTAATAGCTATAACACCGTTTTGTATGGAACTTGCATCAGGATTTATACATTTAATAACTAACAAAGTATTAAAAGTATATGGTGGAGATTTAGCAATAGGTGCTATGACAGCTATAACTTCTATAAATTTACTTTTCTTAATGCCTGTATATGGAATAAGTCAAGGTATGCAGACTATAATTGCATATAACTATGGTGCAAAACAATTTGAAAGAGCTAAAAAGGCATTATTAATAGGAATAGTAGCAGCAACGATAGTTTTATCGTTTGGAATTTTTGCTATTTTATTATTCCCTAAACTGTTTATAGGTATATTTACAAAAGATGCAATTCTTACAGATTTAGCATTAAATGGAATATATATTTATTCGTTAACATTACCTGCAATAGGTATATGCATATTAGGAACAGTTTATTTCCAATCAATAGGAAGTGCAAAGAAATCAATAGTGCTTAGTTTATTAAGACAAGTTATTGTATTTATACCATTAATACTAATAGTACCAAAGTATTTTGGACTAAATGGAGTATGGGCAGCTCAGCCTTTAGCAGATTTAGTATCAATGATTATAATAGGATTATTCTTGATAAAAGAATTTAAATATTGTAAATTATAGAGTTAAAAATAAAAGATCATATTAAGTATTGAAATTTTAAAATACTCATATCTATTGGATATGGGTATTTTTGATTTGTTATAAATATAACTGTATTAAAAGTTAAATATATATAAATTAATTACCTTAGAAATAAAAAATATTGCTTTATACATTTCAATTTAAGTGATATAATCTATTTTTGTAAAATTAATGAATAAGGAGGCATTTATGATGGATAAAGATGTTCACAAATATAAAAAAGATGTCTTAAGATTAGCTACATTTATAGGTCAATTGATGCTTAGTAATGGAGCAGAAACTTATAGAGTGGATGATACCGTAAAAAGAATTTGTAGCTCACGAGGATTTACTCACATAAATGTATTTGTTGCACCGAACACGATTATAGTATCTGATGATAGATTTGACGGGTATACATTTATGAAAGTAATAGAAAATAGATGTATAAATTTAAATAAAATAGATTTGCTAAATGATTTTTCTAGAAAATTTGTTAGTCAAACAAATATGTCAATAGACGATGCAATAGAAGAATTAAAAAATCTAGAAGATAAACCACCGCATTCACAAATTGCTATAAATATATGGACAGCAATTGGTTCTTCTAGCTTTGCTGCATTAGTTGGAGGGGATAATGTATTAACCTTTATGTTAACTCTTATAACATCAGTAATGGCTATGAGTATATATGATAAAGTAAAAAAAATAAGTAATATTCCAGTTTTTGCTACATTAGTATCCTCAATAATTATAGGTCTTTGTGGAGTAGGTCTTGTAGAAGTTGGAATATTAGACACACCAAAAATGTTGATAGTAGGGTCAATAATGCCCCTTTTACCAGGAGTACCATTTATAAAGGCGATAAGAGACCTAGTATCAGGAGAGCTTATGTCAGGAGTAGGACGAGCAATTGAAGCAGGAATTATTGCTACAGCTATTGCAGTAGGTGTTGGGGTAGCAATGAATATATATGTTAGATTTGGAGGCGTATTATAATGATTTGGATGCCCATGTATATACATGTGATATTTTCATATTTAGCAGCAGTTGGATTTGCAGTATTTTTAAATTCTCCTAAAAAAACACTTTATGTAGCCGGTGGTATAGGAATGGTATCATGGATTATATATGTACTTTTAATGAGAATCAACATTGATATGATGACTTCGAATTTTATTGCAGCAGCTGTTGCAGCATTAATAAGTGAAATATTAGCGAGAAAGATGAAAAAGCCTACTATATTATTTATAGTTCCTGGAATAATAACATTGATACCAGGGTTAGGATTATATAATACAATGTTTTATGTAGTAGAAGGTGATTTCCAATTAGCTTTCACGACGGGGGCTAATGTTTTTTTAGCAAGTGGAGCTATAGCTCTTGGTGTTATTGTGATTTCGTCTTTATTTAGAACATATTATAAAAACTTAAAAGAGAAGTTACACATTAATAAAGTTTTATAAAATTAAAAATATATTAGTAAAATGGTTAATACCTTTTTATTATAATAAATAATGTAGAATTATTAGCTAAAATATGATTATAATTTATGTATAAAAAATATAAGTAGATAATTTGATGATTTTTATATTTTGATAAAAGATAGTTATAATTATAAATGATAGAATATAAGATATTAAAGGAAAATAATGCTTCACAAGAAGTTCTAGATACATTAGTATTTCTTTAATCAGCTGCACAAAACTTATAGGATTTGAAAAAGACGTATATGAGTTAATAGATATTGTTTTTTAGGTGTAGCAGAAGATGATACTCCAAAACAATCATCTAGAAAGACTTTAAAAGATGTTGTAACATTCATAGATTAAATAATAAAAA
>DHKFR23503__coassemble_877_pt1 | contig 15917 bp, 17 predicted proteins | sample DHKFR23503__metabat2_high_PE_003 | metagenome-assembled genome bin DHKFR23503
ATATATATGAGAGGTGAAAAGTTATGATACATATTAATAAACTACAAAAAGTTTATGATAATGGATATGAAGCATTAAAAAGCATAAATCTTGAAATAAATGAAGGAGAGTTAATTTGTTTATTAGGTCCTAGTGGATGTGGAAAAACAACAATATTAAATTTACTAGCAGGTTTATTAGACCCTACAAGTGGGGATATTAAATTTGATAATGAATCAGTTATAAACAAACATCCTAAAGATCGTAATATAGGACTTGTATTTCAAAATTATGCTTTATATCCACATATGACAGTTTTAGAAAATGTTATGTTTCCATTAACTGTTGGTAAAAAAAAGAAATCTAAAGAAGAAGCAGAAAAAATAGCTAAAAAGTATATGAAAATAACTAGCATTGAAGAATTGGCAAATAAAAAACCTGGAGAAATGTCAGGTGGACAACAACAAAGGGTTGCAATAACAAGAGCTCTTGTACAAAGTCCAAAAGTTTTATTATTAGATGAGCCATTAAGTAACTTAGATGCAAGACTAAGACTAAAAATAAGAGAAGAAATAAGAAGATTAGTAAAAGAGATAGGTATTACTACAATATTTGTAACTCATGATCAAGAAGAAGCTTTATCTATAAGTGACAGAATAGTTTTAATGAATCAAGGGATAGTACAACAATTTGATATACCACAAAATCTCTATCTAGAGCCTGCTAATTTATTTGTAGCAAAGTTTATGGGTAATCCAATTATAAATATCTATGAAATGAATAAAGAAGGCAATGTTTTAGTTGGAGATGATTTTTCTATTGATTTAAGTTTATTAAATGAAAGTAGAATAAAACAAAGTTTTAATGAAGATAAATATATTGTTGGTATAAGAGCTGAATATTTTGTTTTAAGTGATACACCATTATTTAAAGCTAAAATCGAAACTGCTGAATTAATAGGAAAAGATTGTATATTAAATTTTAAAATTAATAATAAAATTTCTAAAGCAATTACAGATATAAATGAAGGTATACGAGAAGATGACGAAGTTGGATTTGATATAGATTATAATGGCATTTATATATTTAAAGAAGACGGAATGAGGGTTTACTAATGAAGAAATTAAAATATAGTGCAGAAAATTCACCACAAGCATGGTTATATTTATTACCTGCTTTATTTATAATCATAGTATTTCATGTATATCCACTAATAAAAACTTTTATTATATCTTTTGAAAAAGGAACTTTAAATAATTTGGTATTTAATGGAGTTAGAAATTATCAAATTGTATTAAGTGACCCTAAATTTCATAAAGCAATATTAAATACAACTTTATATTCTTTTACTGTAGTACCAATAGGACTTATTATTTCGATGATTATATCATTGATTATTTTTGAAAAAATTAAATATAAAGATATATTTGAAACTATATTTTTTATACCGTATTTAACAAGTATTATAGCAGTAGGTATAGTATTTAGATTTTTATTAAATAAAGACTATGGATTTATAAATTATATACTAAGTTTTATAAATGTAGGACCAATAAATTTCTTAGATGACCCTAATATGAGTATGTTTACATTAATTATATTTGGTATATGGTCAGGTCTTGCATTTAATATAATAATACTACTTTCTGGACTTAGAAATGTAGAAAGAAATTATTATAAAGTTGCAGATATGTTTGGAGCAACTAAAACAGAGCAGTTTTTTAGAATAACATTACCTCAAATGATACCAATTATTACATTTTTATTAATGGTTAATTTTATAAATGCATTTAAGGTGTATTCACAAGTATTTGCAATATTTAACGGTAAAGCTGGTATTGCAGATAGTGCAACTACAGCAGTATTTTATATATTTAATAAATTCTATGTTGAATACCGATACGGTCAAGGTATGGCAGCTGCGGTTATATTATTTATACTTATACTGATATTTACAATGATTCAAAATTATGTACTAAAGAGAATATCTAAGTAGGTGAAAATATGGGAAAAGTTAGTTCAATTTTAGGAAAAATATTTATAGTTATTATGGCATTGATAACATTATTTCCATTTGTGTATATGATTTTATCAAGCTTAATGACTTTTCAAGAAGCAACTAGTGTACCACCTACATTGTTTCCAAAGTCTTTTCAGTGGCAAAACTTTAGTGAAGCAATGAAGCAAGCACCTTTTGTTAGATATTTCATAAATACCATTTTTGTAGCAGGAATATCAACATTTGGTACATTAATAACTTCAACACTTGCAGCTTTTGCATTAGTTAAATTAGAATTTAAATTTAAAAATATATTATCATTAGCATTGGCTACCTTATTAATGGTACCATACGAAGTTACAGTATTTACAAATTATCAAACAATAGCTCAATTAGGATTATTAGATACTTATACAGCACTTATTATACCATCATTAGCAAGCGTATTTTATATATTCTATTTAAGGGGATATATTTCAAGTATTCCTATGTCATATTATAAAGCAGCTAAGGTAGATGGGTGTAGTGATTTAGAATTTATTACTAGAATTTTAGTTCCGCTTATAAAACCATCATTATTTACAATGGGAATACTAAGCTTTATAGGAGGATGGAATTCTTTCTTATGGCCAATACTTGTAACTAACAGTAAAGAAATGAGATTACTTAGTAATGGGTTAAGTGCATTTGCCACAGAAAGTGGTACAAATGTTCAATTACAAATGGCTGCATCAACAATAGCTATAGTACCAATACTGATTATATATTTAATATTTAGAAAAGAAATAATTAAAGGAGTTGCAAGCAGTGGTATTAAAGGATAAAAAAACAAAAATAACTTTTCATAATGGAATATTAACAATTGGAGGAACTATTATAGAAGTTGTATATGAAGATAGCCATATATTCTTTGATTTTGGAAGTGAATATAATCCAAGTTCTAAATTTCAACCATCTAATTTACAAGAATTATTAGATGAAAAATTAGTTCCTTATTTAAATAATATGTATGATCCAAGTATTGAACTTAAAGGATATAAATGTAGTGAAGATAATTTTAGACACACTGCTGTATTTTTATCTCATATGCATTTAGATCATTCAAAAATCATTAATTATTTAAATCCAAGTATTCCTTTATATACATTAGAAGGGACAAAATCATTACTTAATACATTGAATATAAATGATGATTTTTTATTCCCTCTTCATAATAAAAAAGACTCCAATACTAGGGAAATTATTGGAGTTAAAGAAAATGAAACAATTAAAGTAGGTAAAATAGAGATAAAAGTTATGCCTGTAGACCATGACGCATACGGTGCTTGTGGGCTATTAATTAAAACACCAGATTTAGTTATTTCATATACTGGAGATATAAGATTACATGGTTATAGAAAAGAAGATACACTTAAGTTTTGTAAAGAAAGTGAAAACTGTGATGTTTTATTAATAGAAGGTGTTAGTATTTCCTTTAAAGAAATTGATGAGAAAGACGATGAAAATGAGTTATGTAATGAAAATGATTTAATAAAAAGAATAAATGAAATAGTAAATAATAACCCTAATAAACAGATAACTTTTAATTATTATATTTCTAATATAGAGAGAATTTTAAATATAATAAAAACAAATTCTAGAAAAGTTGTTTTAGATGCATATTATTCTTATGTATTAAAAGAAGCTACTAATTATGAGTCTTATTATTACAGATTAGATGATAAAGATTATGGACTAAATCCAGATTATGAAATTAAATTTGAAGAGTTATTAAATGATGAAAGCAAGTATATGTGGCAACTAGATCAAAATTCACTTAAACAATTTGATAAATTAAAAAAAGGTGGAATATATATTCACTCAAATGCAGTACCTTTAGGACCATTTGATCCAAGTTATGAACCATTTGTAAATAGATTTAAAAAACGTGATATAGAATTTATAACAGTATCATGTAGTGGACATGCTCATCCAAAAGATTTAATAAAAATAATAGATTTAATTAAGCCAAAGCTATTAGTTCCAATTCATTCATATAAACCAGAAAGGCTTTATAATGAGCATGGAGAAAGATTATTACCAAAGAAAAATCAAACTATTTAATGGAGGAATAATATAATGAAGTTAAAAAAAATATTGCCATTAGCACTAACGCTTAGTTTAATGGCAGGATGTTCAGGAAAAAAACAATCAGCTACAACAACTAACGAAGAGATAGTTACACAAATAAAAAATCCAGTAGAAATAACTTTTTGGCATGCAATGAATGGAGATCAAGAAAAATCATTACAAGGATTAGTTGATAAATTTACAAAAGAAAATCCTAATATAACAGTTACTCTTCAAAATCAATCAAGCTATGCTGATTTACAACAAAAGATAACTGCAACAACAGCAAGTCCTAAAAATTTACCAACTATAACACAAGCTTATCCAGATTGGCTTTTAAATGCTATAGATGAAAACTTAGTACTTGATTTAAAACCTTATATAGAAAACGAAACTTTAAAATTTGATAACTATGATGATATAGTAAAAGGATTTAGAGAAGCATCAACATTAGATGGAAAAATATATGGAATTCCATTTAATAAATCAACTGAAGTTTTATGGTACAACAAAACTTTATTTGATAAATTAAATTTAAAAGTTCCTACAACATATGAAGAATTTGAAGATGTTGCACAGCAAATAAAAGAAAAAGAAAATATAGTTGCTGGTGGATTTGATTCTTTAAGTAATTACTATACAACATATTTAAAAAATGAAGGAGTAACATTTGATTCAAAATTAGACCCAACTAGTAAAAAATCAGAAGATGCAGTTGATTATTATTTAGATGGTGTAGAAGATGGATACTTTAGAATAGCAGGAACAGATAAATACTTATCAGCTCCTTTTGGAAATGAAACAATAGCTATGTATGTAGGATCTAATGCAGGTGAAGCTTTTGTAAAACAAGGTGTAGCAGATAAGTTTGAAATAGGTGTTGCTTCATATCCAGCTAAAGAAGTGATGCAACAAGGTACAGATTTATTTATATTTAATAGTGCTACAAGTGAACAAAAAACTGCAGCATATGAATTTTTAAAATTCTTAACAACAAAAGAAAATCAAATAACTTGGGCTAAAGAAACTGGATATATACCTGTTAGAGAAAGTGCTATAAATTCTGATGAATACAAAAATTCAGGAAGTTTAATAGCACCAATTATATCAGATTCAACTAAAAATTTATTTACAAATCCTCTTGTAAAAGGTATGGATAGTGCATTTAGAGAATCAAGTACAGTATTAGAATCAATATTAGCTGAGAAAAATCCAGATGTTAAAGCAAAATTAGAATCATTTAAATCTACTTTAATGTCTATTTGGGAATAGAAAATAGTCAGGGCGTTTCTTAAAATAGGATAACGCCCTATTTTTATACTATATAAGTTAATCTATTGTGTTAGTTATTTTACTAGATATATTGAAACGACTCTGTAAAATTTTCTAACTATAAAAATATATTTATTAAACTCTAGTATTTTCAATAATTAAATTTAACTAGCATAATGAGTTTAGTATATTTAATTAGTACAATAGAGTATTTTATAGAATTTATAATTAAAATATAATACTGTAATAAAAGGAGTAAATTTATGAAAATTGTTATATATCAAACTAGTGACTTACATGGATATATTTATCCTACAAATTATGTAAATGACCAACCACTAGGTTTTTTAAAAATTGCTAGTTATATATTAAATGATGAAAAAAATTATGATGCATCTTTAAAAATTGATTGTGGTGATTTAGTTCAAGGTTCAGCACTTACACATTTTTTATCTAAACATGCTATAGAAGAAAATCCTATAATAAAAGGGTTAGAAGCTATAAACTATAATGCTTATGTACTTGGTAATCATGAATTTAATTATGGTCTTAAATATTTAAAAGATGCATATAATCAAGTTTCTAATAAAGTAATAAATGCTAATATAAAAGGATTACCATTTAATACTAAGCCATATGAGATATTTGATTTTGATGGTTTTAAAATAGGATGTATAGGATTTACAACTGTTTATATACCAAATTGGGAACAAGAAGCAAATATAAAAGATTTAGAGTTTTTAGATGTAGTTAAACAATATGCTAAATATGAAAAAGAATTAAAAGAAAAATGTGATTTTATAATAGTTTGCTATCATGGAGGATTTGAAAAAAGTTTAGATGAAAATATGACTCCAACAGAAGCTTTAACAAAAGAAAATCAGGCAAGTGAGCTTTTAGAAAACTTTGATTCAATAAATATGATACTAAGTGGTCATCAACATCGCTCATTTATAACGAAGATAAAGGGTGTAATTTGTTCACAACCTATGCACAATGGTCAAAGCTTTACTAAAGTAGTTATTGATACAGATAGTAAAGACATTTCTTATGAATTAGTAGATGTTAGTAAATTAAATGATAAGATAAATGACAAATTAGAAAATATATTTACTCAAACACAAAAGGATTTAGATGTTTATTTAGATCAAATTATCGGTGAATTTGATAAAGATATGGTAGTTGATGATATTTTTTTAGCAAGGTTAAAAGGTCATCCATTTATAAATTTTCTACATAAAGTGCAGTTAGATATATCAGGTGCTGATTTTTCTGCATTATCAGTGTTTGATAGTGCTATGGGATTTAGTAAAAAAATATCAGTTAGAGATGTTTTAATAAATTATCCATATCCTAATACTTTAAAAGTACTAGAAATTACAGGAAAACAGTTAAAAGAAGCTATAGAAAAAAGTGCAACTTATTTTGTTGTTGAAGATGGAAAGATAGGAATAAATAAAGACTTTTTAGTACCTAAAGTTCAGCATTATAATTATGATACTTATGGAGGACTTGAATATAAAATAGATTTATCAAGAGATTTTTATGATAGAGTTGTTTATATGAAAAAAAATGGTAAGGATATTTCTATGGATGAAACTTATACTATAGTTTTAAATAACTATAGAGCTAGTAATACTTCTATATATAAAGCTTATGAAGGGTGTAAGGTTGTTAAGGAAATTAACTTAGATATGAGTGAAATAATAATTGATTATATTCAAAATCATAAAAAAATTATTGTAGATGATAAGAAGAATTACTTTATAGAATAATTTATAATAAACTAAATAAATAACCATACATTAGAATTATATATTGAAAACACTAAGGTATGGTTATTTTTATATTGTATTTATTATATATAATGATAAGAAAGTTTAATATAATAATGTATAAAAAAGTATTGTGCATCACACAGTACTATGTTAATATAAATACCAAGTAGTGTGTAGTACACAGTACTTGGTAATTAAAAGAAATACATAAGAAAGGAGTAATTAATGAATACTCAATTTAGAAAAGGAGTTCTTGAGATTTGTGTCCTTACATTAATATCTAAAAAAGATATGTACGGATATGAAATAGTTCAGAATATATCAAAAGTAATTGAAGTAAATGAGGGAACAATATATCCAATACTAAGAAGACTTACCAAAGAAGGATATTTTGAAACCTATATATTAGAATCAAATGAAGGACCAGCGAGAAAATATTACAAAATAACAGCTGAAGGAATTGAAAATCTAAATAGATTAAAAAGTGAATGGAATGAATTTGTACATGCAGTAAATAAATTTCTAAATGATTAAGGAGGAATTAAATTGAAAAAAGAAGACTTTTTAGAAATTTTAAGAGACTATCTTAAGAAAGGTTTTTCTGAAGATGAAATAAATGAGATAGTAAGAGACTACGAAGAGTATTTTGTAGATGGACTAATAGAAGGAAAAACAGAAATGGAGATAATATCATCTCTTGGATCTCCAAAAGAAATAGCAAATGAATTATTATCTGAAAGTAATATTAAAAATGAAAGTAAAATAAAAGGTAAAGATGAAAGCTTTTTTATAGAAGTAAAAGGTAAATTTAAATCAGGATTAAATAAATTTAAAGTAAACTTAAATGATAAAGAACACGTAAAATCAAGAAAGAAAATAGAAATTTTACAAGTATTACTTACTATAATACTATTACCATTTGCATTTAGTATAGTATGTTCAACTATTGGAGTTGGAGTAGTGCTTATAGGTTCACTACTTGCATTAGTTGCAGGAACTCCTTTTGCAATTAGTTTAATAAATGTAATGCCAGAAGTAAAGCTATTGATGGTATTTTTATTTATAGCTTATATAGGTTTTGAAATATTAATATGGCAATTATTTATTGCAGTTGTAAAGTTAGAAAAAAAATTATTTAAAATATATATAACATGGATTAAAACAAATCAATTATATATAGATGGAAGTATAAAAAAAGAAGAAATAGAAAAGTCAGAAATGAAAATAGATGAAAAAGACTTAGAAGATGATAAAAATTATAAAAAAGACGGAGGAGAATTAGATGAATAAAAATCGTATAATTACAAGTATTGGTGTAGTTCTTCTTACAACAGGTATTATAGGAAGTATTTTATCAGGAATAAATACAATACCTAAAATAATAAATAATGTTCAAATGGCACATGAAAAATTTAATGAAGAAGAAATTTTATATAAAAGTGAAATGAACTTAGCTAAGTTAGATATAAACCTTAAAACAAGTAATGTAACAATAAAAAAATATGATGGTAAAAATGTTATAGTTCAAAGAAATGGAAACAAAGGACTAAGCACTATAACTACTAAAGAAAGTAATGATAAACTAACTATAAATGAAGAGTTTAGTAATAATAAAAATTTAATTAAAAGTATAGATGATATAGTTAGATATTTTGTAAATGAGATATTTACATCATCATATTCAGATATAACAGTTTATATACCTGAAAATATTGATGTAAATATAAATACAGATAATTGTAATTTATATATTGATGACATGAAATTAAATAATATAAACTTTAAAACTTTATATGGAAATATATCATTAGGACAAGATAGCCAAGTTAAAAACTTAAATATAAAGTCTACAGACATATTTTTAAATATTGATGATATATATTGTGCAGAAAATATAAATATAGAGTCAGTTGGTGTAGATATAAATGGATATAATACTATAAGTCAAGATGCTAAAATACCTAAAAATATTAAAATAAAAGCTTCTAGTGATTACTATGATGATATTAATATTGATATAAATACTAATATTCCAATAGCTAAAAATTTATATATTGAATCTAATTCAACTGTAAGTTTAGATTTACCTTTATTAGATTATAAATTTAATTTTGATATAAAGACTTCAAAGGGTATAGATTTTAGTGATGATGAAGACAAATATAGAAAAACAGTACTAGAAAAATACTTTAACTATGATGAAGATGAAGGTATAGATGAAGATAAAGAATACAAGCAAAAGGATTTCATAGGCTTAATAAATGATGAACTTAAGGATAATCCTACAGAGTATGGTATTAATATAAAAAGTTCAATAGTTAAATTTGATTAAATTAAGAAAGTCGTAACTACGACTTTCTTTTTCTTTATATAAAATTTAAAAATATATTAAAAATATGTTGTGTATTGCAAAAAAATGGGTATATAATAAATATATAATTAGATGGAGGTAAATTATTATGAACAAAGATGAAAAAGTATGTTACTGTTTTAATGTAACTGTAGGAGATATAGAAAAAGCAATAAAAGATGGTGCAGATTCTTTAAATTCAGTTAAACAAGCTACAAATGCTGGAAATGGATGCGGTAGATGTAGTGCTAATGTAGAAAAGGTAACTTTAGAGTTGTTAAAAGAAAATAAATAATTACAAATAACCTGTCAAAAAACACGACAGGTTATTTTATTTAATTAATATTAAATTTTAATATGGTATTAATTAAAATAGCTACTATAGAAAATATGATTATTTAGATATATGGTTTAAATTTATATATAATGAAATTAACTTATAAAATTGTTTAATATAATTACCAGATTTTAATATGTATAAAAAAGTTGATATAACAACTAATTTGTAATATAATAAAAAAAGTTGACTAAGCAACTAAATTATTTTTATTTATAAGTTAGCATACAATTAAGGAGAAGGAAATGATAAATGAAACAAAAAGAGCTCCTATTGGTAAATATATATCTCAAATTTACAGAAAAGGAAATTCTTTTATAAGTAAAGAAATTTCTAAGTTTGGAATTGGATCAGGGCAAATAATGTTTTTAATAGAATTATATAAAAATGATGGAATTAGCCAAGAGGAATTATCTGAAATTTTAAATATAGATAAAGCAACTACTTGTAGAGCTATAAAAAAGCTTGAGAAAGAAGAACTCTTAATTAAAGTTAAAGATGAAAATGATAAAAGAGCTTATAAATTGTACTTAACAGAAAAATCAAAATCTATAGAAGATAATATTAAAAATGCATTAAATGAGTGGGAAAAACATATTTCAAAAGAACTTTCACAAGAAGAAGTGAATATTTTAATTAATATGTTAAAAAAAATATGTAAAAGTAAAAATATTAAATAGGAGGTTAAATATGAAAGATAATCAACAAATCTTAGGTACAGAACCTATTGGAAAGCTACTTATAAAATATTCTGTTCCAGCTATAATAAGTATGATGGTAAATGGATTATATAATGTAGTAGATAGAATATTTATAGGAAATATTCCAGGTGTTGGTCCACTTGCTATAACTGGATTAGGTGTTACTATGCCTATTATGACTATAATACTAGCATTTGGTATGTTAATAGGTATAGGTTCAGTAACTAATATATCTATTAAGTTAGGTCAAGGAAAAAAAGAAGAGGCAGAACAAATAATAGGTAATGCAATTACATTAGCTATAATAGTAGGTTTATTAATTTCAATTATAGGTATAACATTTGAAAATCAAATATTACACATGTTTGGTGCAAGTGATGGAAGTTTACCTTATGCAAAAGCATATATAAATATAATATTATTAGGTACTATATTTAACTTATTAGGTATGGTATTTAATAATAGTATAAGAGGAGATGGTAATCCTAAACTTTCTGCAACAATAATGGTTGTAGGATGTTTAACAAATATAGTATTAGATGCATTATTTATAATGGTATTTAAAATGGGAATACAAGGAGCTGCAATAGCTACTGTAACATCTCAATTTGTAACTGCTATATGGGGATTAGCATATTATACAAGAGGAAAATCAACATTAAAGTTTAAAAAATCTAGTTTAAAATTAAATAAATCTTTAGTAGGTGCAATATTTGCAATAGGATGTGCACCATTTGCAATGCAAATAGCTGCAAGTTGTGTTCAAATAATATGTAATAACTCACTTAAAACATATGGAGGAGACTTAGCTATAGGAGCGATGGCTACTATAAACTCTGTAATAATGATGGTTGGTATGCCTATAATTGGTATAAGTCAAGGTGCTCAACCTATAATAGGATTTAACTATGGTGCTAAAAAGTATGATAGAGCTGATAAAACACTTAAAATATGTGCATTAGCGGCAACAATAGGATTATCTATTGGTTGGTTATTAGTTCAATTAGTACCAGCACCAATAGTAAGTATGTTTAACGGTGATGCAGATCTTGTAAGTATATCAGTAGATGGAATTAGAAAATACTTAAGTATGATGCCTTTAATAGGGGTATCAATGATAGGTTCAAACTACTTCCAAGCAATTGGTAAGGCTAAGCAGGCTATGTTTTTAAGTTTACTTAGACAGGTAATATTATTAGTTCCTATGATGTTAATATTACCTAGAATATTAGGATTAAATGGTGTTTGGTTTGCTCAACCAATAGCAGATGTTATATCATTTATAGTTACTTTTGTATTATTATTTAGAGAAGTTAAATCTCATAAAGTACAAGAAAATGATGAAGTAGAGGTTATACCAGTAGAGATATAATTTTATTGATGATATATTTTAAATATTAAAATAATTTTAATTTGAAAGTAGGAGTAATTCTCCTACTTTTTTTATTGGTAAATTTGAGTGAAACTTGTAATTAAAATATTATTTAAGAATATATATTTATAAATAATATCTATAAAGGAGAATAATATGAGCATAGTAAATAGAAATGGAATTAATTTTAGAGAATTAGTTTTAGTAGATAAAGTAAAAGAATGTAATGATATAATGTCTTTTTACTTTAAAGATAAAAAAAATCAAAAACTAACAAAGCATAAACCTGGTCAATTTTTACCTTTTCAAATACAAACACAAAATCCTAAATACAAAGGAGTTATGAGAACTTACAGTTTATCAATGGCTCCAAATGAAAGTATGTATAGAATAAGTGTAAAGAAATTAGAAAATGGATTAATAAGTTCTTATTTACATGATAATTTAGAAGTAGGGGATGTAATAGAAGCAATGGATCCTGCTGGAATTTTTACTGTTAAAGAAGAGTCTAAAAATAGACCATTGATTTTAATATCAGCAGGAATTGGAATTACCCCTTTACTTTCTATGTTTTATGAAGAGTCTAAAAATAGAGATAATATATACTTTGTTCAAGCTGTTCAAAATTCATTAATGCATCCTTTTAAAAATGATATAGATAATATATGTAAATATAAAAATTTAAGTAATACAGTTTTTTATTCAAATCCTTTAGATACTGATAAAGAAGGAATAGATTATGATTTTACTGGATATGTAAATAAGGAATGGATAAGAAATAATTTACCTTTAGATGGTGATTTTTATTTCTGTGGACCATCTGTATTTATGAAATCTCTTGAAAGTAATTTACTTGATTTAGGAGTTAAAAAAGAGTTTATAAATTATGAGTTTTTTTAAATAAATATATATTTTTTTATTCAATAATTTTTATATATGAAGGTTCTTATTTAAAATATATATATTAAAAAACTATATGAATTTTAATTAACTTTAATAGAAAGTTAAGCTTTAGAAAAACATAAATAGTATTATAAAGAAAAAACTTCTAAATATATTATTTAGAAGTTTATTTATGATCAAGTATAGTTTTAGATGTATCTATGTCTTTTGCTACACATGTTTGAGAGTTTATTCTTTCGTTAGTTAATACAAAACTTAATAATCTTTTTAATGATAATTTTAATTTTTTCATAATTACACCATCCATTTTTAATATTAAATACAGAATAAAATATACTGTATCTTGTATACAATATATTTTATACTATAATACAATAATTTACAATACTTTTTTATATTGGAATATAAATTATAGTAATCGAACTTAATAATGAATGTATTAAATATTTTTTAATAAGTTAATAGATTTTAATTATAAAGATTTTAAATATTATAATTGTAACTAAAATGTACAAACTTTTATAAGTTCGATTACTAAAATACTATATATTATATATAAATGTAGTAATTATTTTTTATTATTATATTAATTTTACTTTGTAAACCAATGTTTAGTTTTATTAGCTATGGCAACAAGCATAAGCATTACAGGAACTTCAACTAATACTCCAACAACAGTAGCAAGTGCTGCTCCTGAGTTAAGACCAAATAAAGCAATCGCCACAGCAACTGCAAGTTCAAAGAAGTTACTAGCACCAATCATTGCCCCTGGTGCTGCTATATTATGAGGTAACTTCCATACCTTAGCCCAAAGATATGCTACAAAGAATATAAAGAATGTTTGTATTGTAAGTGGTATTGCTATTAATGCTATATGTAGTGGATTATCTATTATTTTTTGACCTTGGAAAGCAAATAATATTACTAATGTTAATAATAAACCAACTATAGTTATTCCATTGAATTTAGCTAAAAATACATTTTCAAAATAATCTAATCCTTTTTTCTTTATTATTATAGTTCTTGAGAAATATCCTGCAACAAAAGGTATTATAACAAATAAAACTACTGATAATAATAATGTATCAAAAGGAACAGTAACATCTGTAACACCTAGTAAAAATGCGACTATTGGAACAAATCCAACTAAAAGTATAAGGTCATTGACTGCAACTTGAACTAATGTGTAAGCTGGATTTCCTTTTGTTAAGTGACTCCAAACAAATACCATCGCTGTACATGGAGCTGCTCCAAGTAGCACTGCTCCTGCTAAATAATCCTTTGCTAAGTCAGAAGGTATTATATTTTTAAATACTATTAATAAAAAGAAATATGATATTGCATACATTGTAAAAGGCTTTATTAACCAGTTAGTACAGCATGTAACTGCTAAACCTTTCTTTTGTTTTGTTGCATTTTTTATAGATGTAAAATCTATTTTAAGCATCATAGGGTAAATCATAAGCCATATAAGTATTGCTACTGGGATTGAAACTTGAGCATAAGTAAACTTATCTAGTGTTTGAGGTATTTGTGGTAAATATACACCTATTAAAACTCCTGTTATTATACACAGTGTAACCCATATAGTTAGGTATTTTTCAAAGAACCCAAGTCCCCCACCTTTTTTACTAGCATTAACATCAACTGTTATACTAGCTTTTTTATTGTTATTACTCATTTATTATGCCTCCTATTATATCGTCAAAATTGTAAATTTTAATGTGAAACTTTACAATTTAAAATAAAATGATTTGTCTTATATATATTTATTTTGAACTTCCTTGCCTTATAAGCCTTGCAAAATCATTTGGAAGTATTTCATTTTCTTCAATTTCTTTTGCCATTTTTTCAAAATCATAAGATACTTCTATTATTTCAACTTCAACATTTAAATCAGATATCTCTATAATTACATAGTTTGCATCTGGTTTATTAGTCTTAGGCTTTCCAATACTTCCAGCATTGACTAATAATTTTTCACCATAATATTTTGCATATGGTATATGAGTATGACCACAAACTAATATGTCTTCAACTAGTTCACTCATTACTTCTTTGGCTTCTTTAGAGTTTTCTTTTAAATATTCATTTATAACTCTTGTACTTCCATGAACAAATCTTATAGTTTTATTATTAAAAGTAAGTACTGCTTCTTTAGGAAGATTTCTTAAATATTTTTTATTTTCATCAGTTGTCTCTTGAGATGTAAAGTGCATTGAAAGACCTGCTTTTTCTGCATCTTTTGGATCTGGGTAATCACATCCACATACTATTTTTAAGTTACCTATTGCATCATCATAGTTACCCATTATAGTAAGTATTTTTTCTTCTTTTATTTTATGTATAACTTCATTTGGACGAGTGCCATATCCAACTAAGTCTCCTGTACAAACTATCATATCTACATTTTTTGATTTTATATCTGATATAACCTTATCTAGAGCGTATATATTACTATGTATATCTGATATTACTGCTATTCTCATTTGCTATTTCCTCCTACTTAGATTATTTTATTTTGCTTATTACTTCTTTAACTTTAAATACATTTTCACAATTTAATTCAGCCTGTTTATATTCCATTAAAATATTGTAGTCACTTTTTAACTTTTCATCTTCATCTAATTCATTATCTAAAAGAACTTTTATAAAACTATATTTATTTAGGGTTTCTTCATCTAACTTGTAATAAACATATTTTGCTTCTTTATAGTAAGTCACTATATTTGCATTCATTAACTTACTTAAGTGTCTTGATGCATTAGATTGTGTAATCTCAAGTATTGACTCTATTTCACAAACACACAAAGGCCCATCTCTTAAAATATTGACTATTCTTATTCTAGTATCATCTCCTAATGCTTTTAACATTTGTACAGTATTCATAAGGTCTCCTTTCTCATATTAACATATTCACTTTTAATCATATGATATGTCAAAAAATATGTTTTGTAAACTATAAAATCAATTTTTTGATATTATTATACATTTTTTACGCTTAAAGAAATTATATTACTTCAATACTTATGGATAAACTTGCAAATATAGCTATATTAATACATTGGATTTGAGCGTAAAAAATATTTTAAGCAACGGACGAAGTCGTTGGCGCCA
>DHKFR23503__coassemble_879_pt1 | contig 15833 bp, 18 predicted proteins | sample DHKFR23503__metabat2_high_PE_003 | metagenome-assembled genome bin DHKFR23503
AGGTTAAAATATCTTATTTTTTATTTTACATATTAATAAATTTTTTACAGTATATCATCATTTTTAATATATGAATTAGATATTTTGAATATAGATAAATTAGCTTTTATATTGGTATAAGGACATAGAATAACACTAGACTTTGAATTATTATTCAATGAAAATCTTAAATGTGAATCATAAACAGATATTATTGCATCTCCACAAAGTTGTTCCTTTTTAGTTGTACAACTTTCTATATTATGTCCTTTGCAAGAATTAATAGCAAAAGATGCATAATCATTATCGTCACATGCGTGTATATTAGCCCACCATTTTATATATTAGATACCATTAGAATTTATAGTAAAATGCCCAGTATTGTAATTATAATCTATATTTGGATTAGCATTTATTATACATTTATTAAATATAATAGGTTTATCATTATCTATAATACAGTTTAAAGTACTTTGCATTTGTAAACACATTAAACTACCTCCGAAATATATATTAAATTGTTTATTTATATTTATAGATATTTTATAAAATAAGTTTTTATGATAGAATTATACGAAAGTATAATGATATATTTTAATTTAAATTACTTTAATAACTGAATTTATAATTTAAGATAATAACTAATTTGAAAAAACTATATTTATATAATATAAAGAGTTAGTTATTATACAATAATATTCTTAGATTATATAATTGATGAGAGTATAATATAATGATAGAAATTAAATAAAAAAAATTTATATCATAAATATAGAGCTATATTATATTTTTAATAGATTAAAGATAAATAACTTAAAAAGTGTGTATATTAGCATTTCAATATTTTATTAATATGTAATAAATAATTTTAAAGGAGATAAATATGAATAGATTAATAACTAAAGAAAAAATTTTTATACAAACTAATAAATTAGTAGATATACTTATAAATAGCAGTGGATATAATGATTTTCATGATAAAATAGTAAAAAATAATATAGTATGTGAAGAAAATAAAAACTACGAAATTGCAGGGGCTGGATTTATAGATTTTAATAATCATTTATATGAAGACATAAATCATATGAACTCGATAAGTAGTGGATTATATTTAGATATGACCTTAGTTATGTTTAAGATATATATATGGGGATCAAAGGGTGAAGGTTTTGAAGTGTTTAGACATGTTTTAAGAGGAGAAGAAATAGATAACTTAAAATCTATAGATGATATAAAAAATTACATATATAAAGGTCTATCTGAATTAGAAGATGGAGTAGTTAAAATATACAATAAAGATACAAAAGAAGCATTTGAAGACTTTGGTAATGGAATAGAATCAAGACAGTTACCTCTTCCAAATATACTTAAACATATAAACTTAGAAAATAATATAAACGATTTTAGATAAGTTAAAAAGCTACATTTAGTTATAAATTTTATAACCTAATGTAGCTTTTTTCATAAGGTTTTAAACAGCAAAGTTTAATTTATATGATATATATAGTAAATTAACTTATAAATGATAAAATCTATTTTATTATACTTTTATTTATATAATCATATAGAAATAAAATGGATACTAATTTTTTTTAGTTAAACTACTATAATACCTTATAAGTAAAAAGCAAATAACTGTGTTTATAAACTAACATATGGGGTATAACAATGAATGAAAAGTATAATAAATTTAAAGGAGATTGAACCAATGATAAGAGTATGTCCATATTGTTCAAATATAAATGTAGATAAATTAAAAAAGACTATAGGAGAAGAAAATGTTAAAACTGGATGTATAGGTGCATGTAGATCATTTTCTAAAGAAGCTGTAGGAAGAATTGACGGAGAACTTGTTATAAAGCAAACGGAAGAAGAATTTTTAGAATTTGCAAAGAATAATAAATAAAAAGCAAATTAATATAAAATTTTTAATTTCATATATGAGATAAAGTAATAGCTTGTAAAAAATATAAGTTATGTATTTATAAAAAAAGTAGTAGCAATATAGCTGCTACTTTTTTAATTCATATTCTTTATGAAGAATCCAAGTGTTATTTTCCCATCTATATATACATATATTATCAAATTTACAATCAAAATCACATTGTATACGATTTACATAATTCCATAAATCATTAAAGATGTTCTTTATCTTTTTAGAGCTTATAGTAACATGAAATATTTTATTTTTTCCATCTAGATTGTTAAAATTTATATAATCAATATTACTTATACTATCTACTAAATTATCATGAAGAATTTGACCTTCTTTACTCATAATAACCTTCATAAATATAACCCTATCATCAAAATGGTCATATCCATTTATTTTATAATGAGTAGAGGAATTTTCTTTACTAAACTTATCTAAAAGATTTTCTAACTCACTTATATCATCACTTTCAAATGGTGATTTAATGGTAAAATGTGCTGGAAGTTTTGATGATTTTACATTAAATTTTTCATATACCTCTTTTCTTAAATTGTTATTAAATTTACCAGCATTACCTTTGACTACACTTACAACAACATATCTCATAAAGCACTCCTTTAAATTTAATTATTTGGGCATTATATAAATAGTATACACTTATAATATGATATAAATAAGGTGAAAATATTAATGTTTTGATAAGTGAAAACTGAATTTACAGACAATATAAATATAAAAGTATTTAAATTAGGTAATAAAATATTTGATAATAAAATAATAATCAAATTTTGAGTAATTTAGTGTATAATTATCTTAAAATCAATTTTAAATTTTGGAGATGATAAAATGAGCTTTATTAAAAGATTAAAAAATGTTTTAGAAGCAAAGGCTAATAAGATATTAGATAAACATGAAAATCCAATAGAAATGTTAGAATTATCTATAAAGAAAAAAGAAGAACTACTTACAAATGCAAAAAAACAATGCGCAAACTTTATAGCCACAGTAGATAGCATAAGGGATGAAAAAAATACATTACAAGAAAAAATAGATAAATATGAAGAAGCTACAAAAGCAGCTATATTAAAAGAAGATGTTGAAAGAGCCCAAACTTTTGTTAAGCAAAAATTAGAACTTCAAGAAAAATTAAATCAAACTGAGTCTAGAATAAAAGAACAAGATGATAAAATATCAGCTATAAAAATAAAGATAGAAGAATTAGAAATAGAAATATCTAAAATGAAGTCTAAAAAACAAGAACTAGCAACAAGACTTGATGTTGCAGAGATAAATAATGAAATAAATGAAACATTAGCAGGCCTTAGTGATGACAACGGTATAAATCTAGAGGAACTTGAAAAGAAAGTTTCTCAAAAAGAAAACTATGGAAAGGCTTTAGAAGAATTAAAACCTAAAAATGAAGATGAGTTATTAGATGAGTATATAAAAAGTTCACCATCAATTGATTCTAAAGTATCTGAAGAATTAGAGAGAATCAAAGAACAAATGAAAAAATAATAATATATTAAAGGTAGATGGTTTAAAGCTATCTACCTTTAATAATATGAATAATAAAAAATGCTTAACAAGCAATATATGTGAATTTTTAGAGGTGATAAAATGGAAGATATAATATTAAATGAGAAAAATAAATATAATAAAATATATACTGATTTAATGTTTTGTGTAGATGATTTAAGAAAAATGCTTGACTCAGAAGAGTTAAATAAAAGAAGTTTTATAAAAAAAGTAGATATATTGAAAGACTATATGGAATTTCTAGATAATATAGAAAAAGAAAGTAAAAATAATAAAGGGTTATTTAAAAAAATATTTAAAATAGAGAATGATTTGACGCAAAAAGTAAATAAATATCTTACACTTGATAAGCGTAGGGATTTAGAAAAATTAGATAAATGCAGTAAATGTGCATGTAGAAATTGTGTAAGTATGTGCAATATGAATCATTGCTTTAATTGTAGAGAAAAAGAGTATGTAGTAAAATGCGATAAAGATAATACATTACTTACAAAAACTAATGATACTGTAGAACTTTATCAAAATGATGAAAAGTTTGTATTTAATGTAGCAGGATACTTAGTAGAAAAAGATAACAATGGTAATTTTAATAGATATATATATTTAATAGATAGCAAAGATTATGATAATCAGCATATATTAAAGTACTCGAAGTTTAAAGGAGAAGAATCATATGATTCAGTTATAACTGATGATACTCAAGATGAATTAATTAGAATAAATAATAAATTTATAGAAATGGGGTTAAGGGTATAGTATGAAAAATAAGAAAGTAAAGATAGCATATCTTTTAACGACATTTATATTTTTATTTACTTACATAGGAGGATTATTAGAAGGTATAAAATCTTATGCATATGATAATAACTATGCTACATTGATATCTTCGAACCAACCAAGTTCTGGAACTTTCAAAAATTCTAATAATGGTTCAAATAAAAGTTATTCTACAACACCAAAATCTACAATAAAACCAGACTCAGGTAGCTTTTCCACAAAACCAAATACTAGTAATAAAAATTCAGGCTCATCAAGTACGATAAAACCAGATTCGGGAAGTTTTTCTACTAATCCTAAAAATAATAGTAGCAATACTAGTAATAACTATGATGATTATGATTACGGGGGAAGTAGTTCTAAGAAAACTATATTTTCAGGAGGTTACTATGGAGGATATAGTCCATTTAGAAGTGTATTTTGGGGATATAAAATGAGTTCTTGGATTATGAAAGTAGTAATATTTATAACAGCAATAGTAGTTATATACATTATAATTGATTATATAAGAAGTAAACGAGATTAAATCTTAATATTTATATAAAAAATAAGTAGGATAATTAGTATAAAATTATACCTACTTATTTTACTTTAAAATTTATTTAACATAAACTCCAGATACATAACCATATCTACCATTATATTTTATTTTATGCCAATCAAATTTAGTATCTATAATTTCAACTTTGGTTCCTTTTGATAATGTACCTATAACGTTGAAGTTTTTACCTCTATCGCTCATTACATTAACATCATTTAATGCTATAGCATAATTAGATTTATTATTTTTAGTAGATTTTAAACTTAATATATTTGAATTAGATATGTTTAAATAATCTTTTATCCCATCTACTATTGCATCTACTAATTTATCTTGGTAATCTTTTGTATTTAACTTATATGATTCTGAAGGATTAGATATAAATCCACATTCTAAAAGTACTGAAGGTTTCTTATTACTTCTTAAAACTTGAAAATTACCTATTTTTATACCACGATCATTTGCATTAGTATGATTTATTAAACTTTTATGTATAGTATTGGCTAAATCTTTATTTTTTTCACCTAAATAATATGTTTCTATACCATTTGCTTTTGTATTTAAAGATGCATTTAGGTGTATTGAAATAAACATATCTGCATCTGAATCATTTGATTTAGTTACTCTTTTTGATAAAGATACATATGTATCATCATATCTACTCATATCTACATTAATACCCTCAAGCATTAATTTTGACTCTATTTTTTTTGAGATTTGCAAATTGAGAGCATCTTCTTTATATCCATAATAAGAACTACCATTGTCTACGCCACCATGGCCTGGATCTATAAAGACTTTATAGTTTGCAGCATTTGAAACGGTAGAATTGAAAAATAGTGTAGATACTAACATTGATGTTATAAAAATATTTCTTAATCTTATTTTTAGCAAAATATATCTCCTTTATATATAAATTGTTTCCACTATATTATATACAAGCACGTAGAAAAATACAATATTATGTGTAATAATATGGAAAATTAGTGATTTTAAAATAGATATTTTTTAGTAATTTGATTTAATTATTATATTTAATTTTATATGTTTATTAATAAAATCAAAAATTCTATTGCAAAAATAAAATAAATGTTTTAATATACCTATAGGGGGTATATAACAAAGATAAAAATAATGAAAGGAGATAATCATGGCAAGTAATAAAGAAACATATACAATTGCTGGAATGAGCTGTGTATCTTGTGCAAAAGCAGTAGAAAATATAACTAAAAAATTAGACGGAGTAGAAAGCTCAAGTGTAAATATAGCTACTGAAAAGCTTAATATAGAATATAATAAGCAAAAAATAAGTTTTGATGAAATAAAATCAGCAATAGAAAAAGCTGGGTACAAAGTTATAAAAGAAAATAAACCTAAAAACTTAGAATTAAAAATAGGAGGAATGACATGTGCAGCTTGTGCGAAGGCTGTAGAGAGGGTAATAAAAAAATTAGATGGAGTAGAATATGTAAATGTAAATATAGCAACAGAAAAAGTAAATATAGAGTATGATTCATCTAAGCTTAAATTATCACAGATAAAATCAATAATAGAAAAAGCAGGGTATTCTATAATTGAAGAAAAGAAAGATGAATTAGTAGATGAAGATAAACTAAGAAAAGAAAAAGAGATGAAAATTTTATTTACTAAATTTATAATAGCAATAGGATTTTCAATACCATTATTTTATATAGCTATGGGGCCGATGATATCAAAGCCCTTTGGACCCTGGCCAGTTCTAAGTATTATAGATCCTATTATAAACCCATTAAATTATGCACTTATACAAATGATATTAGTAATACCGGTAATGATAGCTGGTTATAAGTTCTACATTAATGGATTTAAATCACTTATAAATAAAAATCCGAATATGGATACATTAGTTGCAATAGGAACATCAGCAGCATTTATATATAGTACGTATACAACATTTAAAATAGCAACTACTACTATGGAAGTAGGTCATAGACATCATCAATTATACTTTGAAAGTGCAGGAATAATAATTGCTTTAATATTACTTGGAAAATACTTAGAATCAAGATCTAAAGGTAAAACAGGAGAAGCTATTAAAAAACTTATGGGGCTTCAACCTAAAACGGCTTTAATAGTAACAGGAAATCAAGAAATAGAAATACCAATAGACGAAGTAGAAGTAGGAGATATAATAATAGTAAAACCGGGTAGTAAAATACCAGTTGATGGTATTGTTGTAGAAGGTCATACATCAGTAGATGAATCAATGCTTACTGGAGAAAGTATACCCGTTGAAAAAAATGTTGGAGATAATGTAACTGGAGCAAGTATAAATAAAAATGGAGTTATTAAATTTAGAGCAGAAAAAGTAGGTTCAAATACAGCTCTTGCTCAAATTATAAAACTTGTTGAAGATGCTCAGGGTAAAAAGGCTCCAATAGCAGCACTTGCAGATACTGTATCTGGATACTTTGTACCAGCAGTTATAATAATAGCTTTAGTATCATCATTACTTTGGTTTATAGTAGGTAATAAAGACTTAGAATTTGTCCTTACAATATTTATATCAGTACTTGTAATAGCATGTCCTTGTGCACTTGGTCTTGCTACACCAACTGCAATAATGGTTGGAACAGGTAAGGGTGCTGAAAATGGCATACTAATAAAAGGTGGAGAAGCTCTAGAGCTTGCACATAAAGTAGATACTGTAATATTTGATAAAACAGGTACAATAACAGAAGGAAAACCAACTGTTACAGATATAATAACTGTTAATGATATAGATAAGATGCACTTACTTCAATTATCATCAAGTGCTGAAAAAGGATCAGAACATCCACTTGGAGAAGCTATAGTTAAATACGGAGAAGAAAAGAATATAAAGTTTAAGAAAGTAGAAAAGTTTAAGGCTATACCGGGATATGGTATAGAGGTTACAATAGAGGATAATATAGTATTACTTGGAAATGAAAAACTTATGAATAATAAAAATATAGACTTAGGAGATTTAAAAGCTAAATCTGATGAGTTAGCATCCCTTGGAAAAACACCTATGTATATAGCAGTAGATAATACTTTAGGTGGAATAATAGCAGTAGCAGATACTGTTAAAGAAAATAGTAAAAAAGCTATAGAAAAGCTTCATGAAATGGGAATAAAAGTAGCTATGGTTACAGGTGACAATAAAAAAACTGCAGATGCTATAGCTAAAGAAGTTGGGATAGATATAGTAATTTCAGAAGTTTTGCCAAAAGATAAATCTAATGAAGTTAAAAAACTTCAAGAAGAAGGTAATTTTGTTGCAATGGTTGGAGATGGTATAAATGATGCTCCAGCACTAGCTCAGGCAGATATTGGGATAGCTATAGGAAGTGGTACAGATGTTGCAATTGAATCAGCAGATATAGTATTAATGAAGAATGATTTAATGGATGTACCAACTTCTATAAAGTTAAGTAATGAGACTATAAAAAATATTAAGCAAAATTTATTCTGGGCATTTGGATATAATACTATAGGAATACCTATAGCTGCAGGAATTTTATATATATTTGGTGGACCTCTTTTAAACCCAATGTTTGCAGCAGCTGCAATGAGTTTAAGTTCTGTATCTGTTTTAACTAATGCACTTAGACTTAAAAATTTCAAAAGATATAGATAGTAATCATATAATCTAAAACTTAACAAACCCAAAAAGGTATTATCATGATATTATGATAATACCTTTTTTGTAATAATATATAAATAATAAAACAATATCTTGAAACTAATAGTTCACACTAAATTCATAAAAATAGGATACAATATTTATATAACTAAAGAAAAAGGAGATGAAAATATGAATGCATCCATACTAGTAATAGAAGATGATTTTAATATACAAGAACTTATAGTAGAATTTTTAGGCTCTCAAGGTTATAATGTAGATTTTGCAAATGATGGATTAGAGGGAATATCTAAATTTAAACAAGGAAATTATGACCTAATAATACTAGATATAATGATGCCAAATTTAGATGGGTATTCAGTTTGTAAAATGATTAGACAAAATTCTAAAGTACCAATAATATTTTTAAGTGCATTGAATGAAGAAGAAAATCAAGTAAAAGGATTTGAGTTAGAATGTGATGACTATATAACTAAGCCTTTTTCATTTAATCTTTTAATAAAAAGAGTAGAAGCTGTTTTAAGAAGAAGCTTAAATATAAGTAATGAAGAATCTTTATACTTTGAAGATTTAAAACTTAATTTAAATACATATACAGTTGAAGTTGAAGGTGAGACTATAGAACTTACTTTAAAAGAATTTAATATATTAAAAACTTTAATAGAAAAATATCCACAAGTTATAACTAGAGAAGGATTACTTGATTCTATATGGGGATATGATTACTATGGAGATACAAGAATAGTTGATGCTCATATAAAAAACTTAAGAAAAAAAATTAAGCTAAAATATATAAAAACTGTAAAAGGAATAGGATATACACTTGAGAAGAGTATTTAATAAATTAGAGAATATAAATATAAAGTATAAGTTATTTTTAATAACAACAGGACTTTTAATTGCTCTTGCTATAATCATATATATGATATTATATTTTTTACTGCCTACATACTATCATAAGTATAAAATAGATCTTTTAGAAAATAGCATAAATGAATTATGTGAAAACTCATCTAAGTATAATACTATACATTTACAAGAACGCTTATACTATATGTCTAAAAATCAGAATTTATCTATTGTATTAAAAAATCAAAACGGCAAAATATTATATGGCAAGAATGAAATAGTGCTATCAAGATATAGTACATATATATTAGGAAAAAATAAGAAAAATGAGTATCATGTAACGATTCCTATACACACTAATGATTCAATGATTCCTTATACACTAGATATTATTATGCCTTTGCAGCCTATAGATGAAGCTAACCAAGTAATAAGAAGATTAATGCCATTTATACTAATAGTTGCACTTATAATAGGAGCTATAGGAGCATATATTTACTCAAAAGTAATAACAAAGCCGCTTATACAAATTATAGAAAGTGAAAGAGAAGCAGAAAATAGAAGAAAAGATTTTGTAGCGACAATATCTCATGAATTAAAAACACCTATAACTATAATTAGTGGTCAACTTGAAGGTATGATATATAATATTGGGAAATATAAAGATAGAGATACATACTTAAAAAAATCATATGAATCAACACAAGAACTAAGAGATTTAGTTAATGAGATGATAGAAGTATCAAAACATGAAATACTAGAATCAGATTTATCATTAAAAAAAGTTAATATAAGTAATCTTATAGAAAAACTTATAAAAAAACATCAGTTTTTGCTAGAAGAAAAAAATATGAATGTAGTATTTAAAATAGAAAATGATATTTATATAAAATGTGATGAACCAAGAATTGAGAAAGCTATAAATAATATAATAATAAATGGAATAAAGTATTCTCCAAAAGATGAAAATTTAATAGTAAGACTTTATAAGAAAAATTATAAGTCAAATAAAAAAAGTAACCAATATCGAGCATATTTAGAAATAGAAAATACAGGCATTACTATAGAAGAAAAATATTTAGAAGAAATATTTAATCCATTTTTTAGAATTGAAAAGTCTAGATCAAGAAAAACAGGAGGAAGTGGTTTAGGATTATATCTAGTAAGTAAAATACTTAAATCACATGGATATTATTATAATTTAAAGAATAAAGAAAATTCTGTAGTATTTACTATAGAGTTTAAAAGTTAGTTTTCAAAAACTATTCATAAAAAACTCATATTAAATTCATATAAAGGCGTTATTATATAACTAAAGAAAGAACTAACTTAAAAACTATAATATAATACCCTATTGTAAAATAAACTTCATGAACATCCTCCACAATGTTTATTTTGCAATAAAACCCCATAATTAAATTTTATGGGGTTTTTTATTTACTAAATAGTCAATTATATATCCCATAATTATAATACCAGGTATGTTTATAATTAATCTATATAATGTAAACTTATATCCAAGTGCTCCTATTTCAAATAATATTGTAGAAAATTTGGTTACACACCATGCATTTAAAAAGATAATTATATTTGAAAATTTAACACCCTTTTTTATTAAAACAGCAGCAAATGGAAAGCCAGCATACATAGGTCCAGCAGCAAGAAATGCAAAGGTAAATGCTAAAATAATTCCTAGAATTTTAGAATTATCTCCCATATACTTCATAAAATATTCACGAGGAATCCATTCATCCATAAGCCCTAATAATATCATAACTGGAGGTAATACAGATAACATTTGAAGTAAACTAGATTTAATATTCTCAAATGCACAAACTCCAAAATTATTATTATATATAGAAATTAATATAAGAATAAATAAAAATATTAAAAAATATCTATATCTGTTGATTATTTTAGAAAAACTCAATTAAATACACCCCCCATAAAAATGGCAACGATGAAAGAAAATAAAAAAGCTAAAAAATTTCGATAAAAAGCAGCTTTTTTGCCTATATACTCTGCCTCTAATGTAAAAGTCAATATTCCAGTCATAGTAAGTGTAGTAATTAAAGCAGAAACTTGAGCATATCCAGCACCACTTTGAAGCAAAGTATTACCAGTTGAAAATGCAACAAAAGTTGGCATCATAGTAATAGATCCGATTATAGAAGATAATAAAATGCCAAAAAGTCCTGAATCTGTACCAATTAGTTTTGATATTGTTTCTGGTTTTAAAATTGCTAATGTTATAGCTATAATTATAACTATAGCTAAAAATTGAGGCATTATTTTTTCAAGCGATTTAAGTCCATTAATAACTGCTTTTTTAGTTTTATCTTTATCTTTAAGAAATGATATTAAAGTGAGTACTATACATAATCCATAAAGAGTATAAGTCATCAAAATTATTCCTCCTTTTATACTCATAATATGAAGATTTATAAACAATCGTTAAATATTTATATTTATAAAATAAATTTATTTATTTTGGGAAAAATAAATATTAAAAGGAGGGGTTTTATATGAGTCATATAAATAATATGAATGATATGAAAAAAGAAGTTAAAAAAACAGCTAACAAAGCTAAGTATATGGCAAAAGAAGTAGCAGAAGATGTAAAAGATAATTTTGAAGGTGCAATAAATATAATGGAGTCTAAAAAAGATGAATTAATGGATAGGTATCAACAAAAGAAATTTGCACATGATATAAAAAAGCAAATGAAAAATGAAATGAAGTAGTAATAATAGGTGTATCAATGAGATACACCTATTATTACGCTTAATAAAATTATATTACTTTAATACTTATGGATAATTTTACAAATATAATTATATAGATATATTGGTTTTAAGCATAGAAAATATTTTGAGAAATAGACAAAGTGGTTGGAAACATGAAATATTTCGCCGACACGTCGCTTAATCAAAGCAAATTTTTTATAAAAAATTAAATATAAATTTAATATCAAATTATATAAAAAATTTTGTATATAAGAGTATAGTTTTATAATATTGAAGATATGATAAGAATTATAGATAAATAAATTAATTATAATAGTAAATATATATAATTTATATAAAATAATTTAAACTATTATGTAACTTTTTAATAGAATTTCAATATTATATTTATATAACAAAATTTAATGGGGGATTATATATGGCTAATAATAAAAGAAAAAGACCTAATAAAATATCTAATCAAAATAATAAAAATAAGCCAAATAATAAATCTAAAAATAACCAAAATAAAACAACCAATAATAAAAATGAAATACATGAGAAATTAAAAGAAGTATTATTAGAAAAATTAATAGAAAAGCTTAAATAATATTAGAATAACTTAAAAGTTTTAATGTATAATTATTTTAATATAGAAAATAAATTAATAAAAGGCTATAAAAAATGAGATAAATCTTCCCTATTTTTTATAGCCTTTTGTTAAAATAAATTTAAAACTCTAAATTTAAATCAAGTAATCTATTTTTTACTTCATTCATTATATTAACTTCATCTTCAATAGTATTAGCTTCATAAGTTACAGAAAATCTTAAGAAAGATCCACAATCATCCCAAGGAACAGTAGAAATTAATGAATTTGCTAAAAGATATAAAGTAACTTCTTCTGCTGTTTTAAATCTAATTCCATTTTTTACTCCTTTAGGAATAGGTACATAAATATAAAATCCAGCTTTAGGCTTTGTAGCTTCAAATCCAATTTCTTTTAATGTTTTAGTTAAAAGATCAAGTCTTCTAGAATATCTTTCTCTATTAATATCAACTAAATGACAATTATCTAGTGCATATACACCTGCTTTTTGTATAGCTCTAAATTGACCAGAATCTGTATTAGATTTTACGGAAGAAAAAAGTTTTATAAATTTTTCTGAACCTACTACAAAAGCAAGTCTCCAACCAGTCATATTGAATGATTTAGACATAGAGTGTACTTCAACACAAACATCTAAAGCACCTTCAACTGACAATATACTAAGTGGTTTATATCCATCATAAGTTAAATGTCCATATGCTAAATCTGATACTACTAATATATTATGTTTTTTAGCAAATTCTACTATCTTTTTATAATATTCATAAGTTGCAATTTGTCCAGTAGGATTATTAGGATAATTTATATAAATCATTTTAGATCTTTTTAAAATATCTTCAGGAATATTTTCAAAATCTATATAAAAATCATTTTCTTTACACAGTTCAATATTATATATTTCTCCGCCTAAATATTTTGTATAAGTTCCTAAAATAGGATAATTAGGAGTTGGCATTATACATATATCACCAGGATTTATAAAGCATACTGGTAACATAGCAAATATAGATTTAGAACCCAATCCATGCATTATATTAGATGAAGTAAGTCCATTTACACCGTATACATTATGTAGATATCTACAAGCTGCTTCTTGAAATTCAATAATTCCGTTATCTGCATAATATCTATTTTCTGATTTTCTGCATTCTTCATTTAAAACATCACAAATAAGAGTATCAGCCATTTGATCAGGCTCCCCTACACCCATATCGATAAGCTTAATATTTGGATTTTTTTTTATAGTTTCATGAGTTAACTGTTTGATTTTTTCAAATTTATAAAGTTTTTTAGGAGCGGTGAAAAAAGAAGATCCTCCTAATGAATCAGCAATTAGATTATCTAAAAATTCCATTTTATACCTCCAAAAATAAATAGTATAATATATACTATTTAATAGATATGTGCTTAAGTACTTAATTTAAAAAATAATATAAAAATATATATGCGTAAAATTTAAAAATATATTAGAAAGTAATTATTTACAAGTGTAAAAAATAAAGATATCGTAAAACATAAAAACATATAAAAGAAAGGGTGATAAATTTGGATAAATCAAAAGTAAAAAGAGACAATAATAAAAATCAATCAATACAGAATTTAGTAAATCATTCACAAGGAGATAAAGACCTTTTATCGAATTTAGAACAAGTTCAAATCGTAAATAGCAAAGGAAGTAGTAAAAAAGATAATGATCTTCCTCACAATAATATGATCTAATTATAAAGAGTGTCTTTAAATGAGGCACTCTTTATAATTATAAATTAAAGCAAGAACTTTCTACAAAAAAAATAATATAATTATACTAGAAGAGTATTATCTACTTTTCTTTTATAAAGGAGGGTTTTGTATTGTCAAATTTAAATAATGAAAAATATACAATAGATGAAAAAAACTCAGATTATAGAAATATGTTTTTAGGAGTAGATGTTGAATTTAAATTAGAAAATGGAAAAAAAGTCATACCTATTGGATTTGATAATGGAGCAACAACTCCATCTTTAAAATGTGTATTTAATGAAGTGTATAATAATTTATTAATATATGGATCAATAGGTAGAGGACAAGGTCCAAAAGGTGAATTATCTACAAAAAAATATGAAGAGTCTAGAGATAGAATATTAAAGATTTTTAATCTACAAGATACAAATACTCATACAGTTATATATACAAAAACTACAACAGAATCTTTAAATATATTAGCGAATATATTAATAAAAAATAAAAATGATAAGGTATTAACAACTAGAATGGAACATCATGCTAATGATCTTCCTTGGCAAAGTACAGCTGTAGTTGAGTATATAGATGTAGATAAATTAGGAAGAATTAATATAAAAGATATAGAAAATAAATTAAAAAAAGAAAATGGGAATATAAAAGTAGTGAGTATAACAGGTGCTTCTAATGTAACAGGATATATGAATCCTATAAATGAAATAGCAAGACTTGCTCATAAATATGGAGCAAAAATTGTAGTAGATGGAGCACAATTAGTTGCTCATAAAGAGATTGATATGAAAGGTAAATTTCCTTCTGAGCAAATAGATTTTTTAGTATTTTCATCTCATAAAGCATACGCACCATTTGGAAGTGGAGCAATAGTGGGACTTTTGACAGATTTATATTCTGAAAAACCATTTTTAAAAGGTGGAGGATGTGTAGACTATGTATTTGACAATAAAATAATTTGGAGTGAACCACCAAGTTTACATGAAGCTGGCAGCCCAAATTTCATAGGTGCAATGGCTATGGTTAGAGCGTTAGAAGAATTAAAAAATATAGGGTTTGAAAATATATATAACCATGAAAGAAAAATTAAGGAATATTTGATAAAAGAAATGAAAAAAATTGATAATGTAATAATATATGGAGACATTGAAAATACTGAAGACAGATTATGTGTAATATCTTTTAATATAAAGAATAAAGATTGTTATGAAGTAGCTGATAGATTTGCAAAGGAAAGAGCAATAGCTTTAAGAGCAGGTAAATTTTGCGCTCATCCATATGTAGCTAGATTACTAAATGTAAGTAATGATTATAAAGATTATGAAAAAAATCTTAATGATGCTGATTTTGGTATGATTAGATTAAGTATAGGACTATATAATACAATGGAAGAAGCAAAGATATTTATAGAGAAGTTAAAAGAAATTGCATTAGATATGTAGTAAAAAAGTAGCTAATAATATTAGCTACTTTTTTTAAAATAAAGATAGGAAATTGTTTAC
>DHKFR23503__coassemble_897_pt1 | contig 14744 bp, 11 predicted proteins | sample DHKFR23503__metabat2_high_PE_003 | metagenome-assembled genome bin DHKFR23503
CTTGGTGGGCAACCGCCTGGGAGAGTAGCACGTAGCCACGTAGTCTTTTTTTATTTATTATATTTAAAGCTAGAGTATATATCCTCTGGCTTTTTTAATTTTAAAAATTATATTACTTAAATATTTGATGATAAGATTATAAATAAAAGTTATATAAATGAATTTAATTTTATCATAAAAGTATTTTAGCTAAAGAATAAAGTAAATATCAATATGAGTAAATTATTTTTTATAAGTAATAAATCATTAAGTAACTAGTTATGCTAGTTAAATTTAATTATTGAAAATACTAGAGTTTAATAAGATATATATTAATAGTTAGAAAATTTTATATAGTAATTTTAATATGTTTAGTAAAATAACTATCGTAACTGATTAAATATTTAAAGATATATTATAGTTATATAATATAGAAAGTTTTATATCTATAATTTATAGTTTCATGATAAACAATATAATTATTATAAAAAATATTATATAAAATAACGTTAGTATTATATGAATAAAAAGATTATTAATATAATTATATTTTATATTAAATAAATTTTTATATTGTAAACTTTATTAATAAACAATCATATAAATTATATTAATCGATAGTCAAAGTAAGTCAAATTTATATAATTAAATGGTGATGTATATGGCATCAATAACTGATAAAATTGAAGCATTTATAAAGAATTTAATGGACAGTGACAATAGTATAAAAATTAAACGTAATGAGTTAGCAATTTTATTTAATTGTGCACCATATTAAATAAATTATGTATTAATGACAAGATTTATAATAGATAAAGGATATTATATAGATAGTAAAAAGGTGGAGGGGGATATATACAGATTACGAAGATTGATTTAGATAAATATAAATATATGAAATTCTTAATAAATGAAAAGTAGGAAATAAAATAGCTTATGAGACTTCTAAAGAAGTTATAAATTTATTACAAGAAATTAATATACTTATAGAAAGAGAAAGTAATATAATCTTCTATAGAAGATAAGGGATTATGTATGCCTATTTTAAAACTCAAAGATAAATTAAGAGCAAATATACCACAAAATATAGTTATTAGTTTATTACGTACAGATGAAAGTGCTTAAATATTTGATATATAAAATACAGATAATCTAAAAGGGGTGATAGAGTATGTATTTTAGTAGATTTACACAGAAATCTAAAAAAGTTATAGAGCTAAGTTTAAAATGTGCTAGAAGGTTAGGGCATAATAGAGTTGATAGTGAGCATTTGTTATTAGGTTTATCAAAAGAAGGTAGTGGTGTAGCTTCGAAGGTATTATTAACGTTAGGAATAACACCAAAATATATAGAAGATAAAATAATAGATAAAAAAGGTATAATACCAATAACACCAATAGATTTAACATTGAGTAATAGAAGTGAAGAAATATTAGAAATTTCGGGGATATTCGCAGATAAATTTAAATCTGAATATATAGATACTGAGTATATATTATTAGGTATACTTCAACAAGGAGAAGGTATAGCTGTTGATATATTAAAAGAAGCTGGTATAGAGGATAGATATATAGTTGAATTAATAATTGATATTGTTGGATTAGATAGTATTACAACAAATCAAGAAAGTAAATCTAATTATCCATCTGAAATACAAGCATCTTCAAAACTACTAGAGAAGTATGGTAAAAATTTAACGTTAATTGCAAGTCAAAATAAAATTGACCCAGTAATAGGTAGGGAGAAAGAAATAGAAAGAGCTATTCAAATATTAAGTAGAAGAACTAAAAATAATCCGGTATTTATAGGTGATCCTGGTGTTGGAAAAACATCTGTTGCTGAAGGATTAGCTATAAATATTTCAAGTGGAAATGTTCCAGATAATCTTATTGGAAAAGTTTTATATACTTTAGATATGGGTTCTATGTTAGCAGGAGCTAAGTATAGAGGTGAGTTTGAAGAAAGAATGAAGCAGGTTATAGAAGAAGTTGCGAAGAATGGAAATATAATTTTATTTATAGATGAGCTACATACAATAATTGGTGCTGGCTCAACAGGAGAAAGTACAATAGATGCATCTAATATATTGAAGCCTGCATTATCAAGAGGAGATATACAAATTATAGGTGCTACAACAATAGATGAGTATAGAAAACACATAGAAAAAGACTCTGCTTTAGAAAGAAGATTTCAACCAGTTTTAATAACCGAGCCAACTAAAGAAGAAACTATAGAAATATTAAAAGGATTGAGAGAAAAATATGAAGGTCATCATAATGTTAAAATAACAGATGAAGCAATAGTAGCAGCAGTAGATTTAGCTATAAGATATATAACTGATAGATTTTTACCTGATAAAGCAATAGATTTGATTGATGAATCAGCATCTAGAGTAAGATTGAGAGAAAATAGCCTTCAAAAAAATTCAATAAGTACAGATAAATGTACTTTAGATAAAGAAACTGATTATAAATTAAATGAAGATATTATAGAAGATGAAATTTTAGGTATAGGCATTAAATTAAGTGATAATATACCAAATATTGAAAATCATAAAAAATCTTATGTAGGAATAGTAGATAAAGAAATAATAGCTGAAGTTGTAGAACTTTGGACTGGAGTCCCAGTTAATCAAATAGTTGAAGAAGAGGCATATAAATTATTGAATTTAGAAGAAATATTACATGGTAGAATAGTAGGTCAAGATCAAGCAGTAATGTCTATTTCTAAAGCAATAAGAAGGTCTAGAGCAGGCTTGAAAGATCCTAAGAGACCTATAGGTTCATTTTTATTTTTAGGACCAACTGGAGTAGGTAAAACTGAGTTATGTAAGGCTCTAGCTGAAGTTCAATTTGGAGATGAAAATCAAATAATAAGAATAGATATGTCTGAGTATATGGAAAAACATGCAGTATCTAAATTAATAGGATCACCTCCAGGATATGTAGGATATAATGAAGGTGGACAATTAACAGAAAAGGTAAGAAGAAATCCTTATTCAGTAGTATTATTTGATGAGATAGAAAAAGCTCATGGGGATGTATTTAATATACTATTACAAATATTAGATGATGGTAGACTTACAGATTCAAAAGGTCGTATGATAGATTTCAAAAATACTATATTAATAATGACATCTAATGTTGGAGCTACTAAAATCAATAAAAATAAAGTATTAGGATTTGAAACAAATAAAGACAAAGAAGATACAAGAAATCAATATTACAAAATGAAAGAAAGTATAATGGGTGAGTTAAAACAAAAATTCAAACCAGAGTTTTTAAATCGAATAGATGATATAATAGTATTCCATCCATTAGAAGAGTACCATATATATGAAATAGTAAAATTAATGACAAGAGACGTAATTCAAAGATTAAAAAGTTTAGATATAGATTTAAAAATCAGTGAAGAAGCTGTAAAGCTGATAGCTAAGAAAGGTTTAGATTTAGAGTATGGAGCAAGACCTTTGAAAAGAGCAATTCAGAGAGAATTAGAGGATACATTATCTGAAGCAATATTAAAAGGAGATATAAAAAAAGGAAATAGTGTTATTGCTGAAATTGACAATAACAAAATAGTATATAAATGTGAAGTATTATAAAATTAAAATGAGGAGTATATTCCTCATTTTTTAATTTTTATAATACTTTACATAATAGAGTATAGATATGTTAAAATTAAATATACAATAGTAAATTAAGGGTGATTTATAAATGGCAAAAATAAAAACAAAATATGTATGTCAAGAGTGCGGATATGAAACATCTAAATGGTTAGGTAGATGTCCAGAGTGTACAAAATGGAATACATTAGTAGAAGAAGTAGAGCAAAAAATATCAAATAAAGATGTATTTATTATTGATAAATCTTCATCAAGACCTGTAAATATAAATTCTATAGAAACAAAAGAAGAAGAAAGATTTTCAACATGTATAAATGAGTTAGATAGAGTACTTGGAGGAGGAATAGTAAAAGGATCTTTAGTATTAGTAGGAGGAGATCCTGGAATAGGAAAATCTACTCTTTTAATTCAAGTATCTAGCAATGTTGCAAATTCAGGAAAAAAGGTATTATATATATCAGGGGAAGAATCTGAATCTCAAATAAAAATGAGAGCTCAGAGATTAGGCATTAATTCTGATAATTTATATATTTTTGCAGAAAATAATTTAAGCTTAATAGAAGCACAACTAGATAATATAAAGCCTGAGCTTATAATTCTTGATTCTATTCAAACTGTATATAGTCCAGAAATATCTTCAGCACCAGGAACAGTTAGTCAAATAAAAGAAGGAACTTCTAAGTTTATGAAAATATCTAAAAAAATGGGTATATCAACTTTTGTAGTTGGACATGTAACAAAAGAAGGTTCTTTAGCTGGACCTAAATTATTAGAGCATATGGTTGATACCGTATTATACTTTGAAGGAGAAAGATATAATACTTATAGATTAGTTAGAGCTGTTAAAAATAGATTTGGTTCAACTAATGAACTAGGAGTATTTGAGATGAGAGACTTAGGATTAGTAGAGCTTGAAAATCCATCAAAAATACTTATATCAGAAAAACCAAAAGATGTAGCAGGTTCTGTTATAATATCTACTGTAGAAGGAACAAGACCAATGTTGCTTGAAATGCAAGCTTTAGTATCACCGACAAGTTACGGTATACCAAAAAGAACTGCTACAGGTGTTGACTATAATAGAGTAGGTATGTTGTTAGCTGTTTTAGAGAAAAGAGTAGGACTTCAAATTCAAAATCAAGATGTATACCTTAATATAGTAGGTGGAATAAAAATAAATGAACCTTCAATAGATTTAGGTATAGTAATAGCTATCGCATCTAGTTTTAGAAATATTGCAGTTGATGAAACAATAGCAGTAACTGGAGAAGTTGGACTTACAGGAGAAGTAAGAGCAGTAAGTTTTATAGAAAAAAGAATCGCAGAATGTAAAAAACTTGGTTTTACTAAGATGGTTATACCAAGAAATAATTATGAAGTGGTTAAAGATACTAAAGGCATAGAAATTTGGCCTGTAGATAATTTAAGACAAGCAATAAATATTGTATTAGGGGGTAATAAATAATAATGGAGGATTTCCTAAGTAATAAAAATCTTATACATGCATTAAAAATGATATCACCTGGAAGTCCATTAAGACAAGGGTTAGATAATATACTAAAAGCTAAAACAGGAGGGCTTATAGTACTTGCAACTAGTGAAGAAATAATGGAAGTAGTTGATGGAGGATTTTGTATAAATGCAGAATACTCACCAGCATACATATATGAATTAGCTAAAATGGATGGTGCTATAGTTTTAAGTGGTGATACAAAAAAAATTCTTTTTGCTAATGCACAACTTATACCTGATTACTCAATACCAACATCAGAAACAGGAACTAGACACAGAACGGCAGAAAGAGTTGCTAAACAAACAGGTGCTATAGTTATTGCTATATCTCAAAGGAGAAATATAATAACAGTATATAGAGGGGACAAAAAATATGCTTTAGAGGACATATCTAAAATACTTACTAAGGCAAATCAAGCATTGCAAACTCTTGAAAAATATAAATCTGTACTAGATGAAGCAATAATAAATTTAAATGCTTTAGAGTTTAATGATTTAGTAACAATATATGATGTAGCAATAGTTATACAAAAAATAGAAATGGTAATGAGAATAACAAATATAATTGAAAAATATGTAATTGAGCTTGGAGAAGAAGGTACGCTTGTAAAGATGCAGTTAGAGGAGTTAATGGGGACAACGAAAATGGACCAAAAGCTTATTTTTAAAGATTATAGTAAAAGAAATGTAGATATCTTAGAATTTAAGAAAAAAATTAAAAACTTCTCATCTGAAGAATTATTAGATTTAACTAATATGGCTAAATTATTAGGACATAGTGGTTTTTCAGAGAATATGGATATAGCTATAAAATCTAGAGGATATAGAATTCTTAGTAAAATACATAGATTACCATCTACAATAATAGAGAATTTAGTAAATTACTTTGATAATTTCCAAGAGATATTAAATGCATCAATAGAAGAGCTAGATGATGTAGAAGGAATAGGTGAAATAAGGGCAACTTATATTAAAAATGGACTTATAAAAATGAAGCAGTTAGTTTTATTAGATAGGCATATATAGATATAACTATTACTTTGTGCTTGAATATATAAGGTATTATAGATTATAATAAGTAAATATTAACAAAATAGTCAGGGGGGTGAAAATTTGATACAAAAAGTAATAAGAGCGATGATAGGTATATTTGGTTTTGTTTTAGGATTTACTGTATATTCATCGTTAGCTAATACATTCCCAGTATTTTTACTTGGAATAAGCAAAAATTCAATACTAATATCAATAATAGTAGGCTTAATTATAGGAGGTATATTTTATATAATAGGACCTTGGATTATAGATAAATTTAAATATATAGCTAAACTTATGGATAAGGAAATATCAAAATATCCTCAAACAGATATATTATTAGGTTCTATAGGACTTATAATAGGATTTGTTATAGCTTACTTAGTAGGTGGCTTAATAAATTCAATACCTATAGTAGGAGGTATTTTAACCTTTATTACATATGGATTTATGGGTTATTTAGGGATAAGAATAGCTTTAAAGAGTAAGGATGATTTATTTAATATAAGTAAATTATCTAAATTAGCGCCATCAACAAAAGAAAAAAATGTAAAAAAAGAAATAAAAAGTATTCCACCAAAGATATTAGATACTAGTGTTATAATAGATGGTAGAATAGCAGATATATGTAAGACTGGCTTTATAGAAGGAAAACTTATAATACCTAAGTTTGTACTTGATGAGTTACAACATATAGCTGATTCTTCAGATGATTTAAAGCGAGTTAGAGGAAGAAGAGGCCTTGATATATTAAATATAATTCAAAAGGAATTAGACATAGAAGTTGAAATAAGTGAAGAAAAGTTTGATGATATTGCTGAAGTTGACAGTAAATTATTAAAATTAGCTCAGGTTTTAGGCGGCAAAGTAGTTACTAATGATTACAACTTAAATAAAGTAGCTCAAGTTCAAGGAGTTGAAGTATTAAATATAAATGAACTTGCTAATGCCATAAAACCAGTTGCAATACCTGGAGAAGAAATGGTTGTTCAGGTTGTTAAAGAAGGTAAGGAACATAGTCAAGGTATAGCTTACCTAGATGATGGAACTATGATAGTTGTAGATGGAGGTAAAAAGCATATGGGTGAAACTATAAAAGTATTAGTTACATCAGTGCTACAAACTCCAGCAGGAAGAATGATATTTGGAAAACCAAAAAACTAATAAATTTTAAGGAGGGTGTCTCATAATATAAATTATTTTATTTTGAGGCACCTTTCTTTAATATAAAGATTCTAGTATTTAATAAGAGGTGCAAATATGAATGGTGTTGTCATAGTGGCTGCAGGAACAGGCAGTAGAATGAAGATGGGAATTAATAAACAATTTATAAAGCTTGAAGGAAAAGAAATTATAGCTTATACAATTGAAAAATTTTATAATAATTCAAATATAGAAGATATAGTAGTTGTTGTAAAAGAAGATGAATCTGAGTTCTTTAAAAAAGAGATACTAGATAAATATAATTTTAAAAATATAAAGATAGCTTATGGTGGAAAAGAAAGACAGGACTCTGTATACAATGGATTAAAGTCATTAGATAAAAAATGTGATGTTGTATTAATTCATGATGGAGCTAGACCATTTGTATCTGATAAAATTATATACAATTGTATTGAAGAAGTAAAAGAGCACAAAGCTATAGTTGTAGGAGTACCAGTTAAAGATACTATAAAGATTATAGACAACGATAAAAATATAGTAGATACACCGAATAGGAGTGTATTGTGGGCAGTTCAGACTCCACAAACATTTGATTATAATATACTTATAGATGCATATAAAGATGCATTTAAAAGCGGATTTTATGGAACAGATGATGCTATGCTAGTAGAGAGAATTGGATATAAGGTTAAAATGGTAGAAGGTTCATATAATAATATAAAAATAACCACGCAGGAAGATTTAAGCGTTGGAAGTCAAATATTAAAAATTCAAGATTAGTGGGAGGACAAATATGAGAGTAGGATTAGGATATGATGTACATAAATTAGTAGAAGGAAGAAAGTTGATAATAGGTGGAGTAGATATTCCGCATGAAAAAGGATTATTAGGTCATTCTGATGCAGATGTATTAATACATGCTGTAATGGATTCTATATTAGGTGCACTGGCTTTAGGTGATATAGGCAAGCACTTCCCTGATACAGATGAAAAGTATAAAGGTGCTGATAGTATGAAATTATTAGAGTTTGTATATAATTTGATTAATGAAAGAGGATATGGTATAGGCAATATAGATTGTACTATAATAGCTCAAAGTCCTAAAATGGCTCCTCATATACAAAGCATGAGAGAAAATATTGCTAAAGCCTTAAATACTTCAATAGATAATATAAATGTAAAAGCAACAACAGAAGAAGGACTTGGATTCACTGGAGCGAAAGAAGGAATAGCAGCTCAAAGTATTTGTTTATTAGTTAAAGTTGACAAGTAATATTAAATAATATAATATTAGTAAATAAGATAAAGGATAAATAGTAATATTACAATAGAGATTGTATATACTATACATAAATAATAAATTATGAGCAATGATTAAGAAATAGTAGAAGATGAAATCTTTACAGAGAGGAAACGGTGGTGGAAGTTTCTAAGAAGAAGTCTTTGAACCAGTCTTTTAGCTTAAAAACGGTAAAAAGTTTTTACGGTAGGGACCGTTATATCCCATAAAGAGAGCCTTTGGGCTAATTAGAGTGGTACCGCGGAAATTCAACCTTTCGTCTCTATACATAAGTATAGAGCCGGAAGGTTTTTTTGTGGAAGTTTTACTATTAAAAATAAAAAACATAAGTGAACGTAGGAGGAAACATAATATGAAAATGTCAAAAATGTTTATGCCAACATTAAGAGAAGTTCCAGCTGATGCAGAGATAACAAGTCATCAATTAATGTTAAGAGCTGGTATGATAAGAAAAATGGCATCAGGAGTATATAACCAATTACCTATGGGTATAAGAGTTTTCAATAAAATCCAAGATATAATAAGAGAAGAATTAAATAAAAAAGGATGTCAAGAAATACTTTGTTCAGCTCTTATACCAGCAGAACTTTGGAAAGAGTCTGGTAGATGGGATGTAATGGGAGCAGAAATGATGAGATTAAAAGATAGAAATGATAGAGATTTCTGCCTTGGACCAACTCATGAAGAAGTATTTACAGATTTAATAAAGCAAGAAATAACTTCTTATAAGCAATTACCATTAAACTTATATCAAATACAAGTTAAATATAGAGATGAAAGAAGACCTAGATTTGGTGTTATGAGAACTAGATCTTTCACAATGAAAGATGCTTATAGCTTTGATATAGATGAAGCAGGATTAGACAAGTCATACCAAGATATGTTTGATGCTTATACAAATATATTTGCAAGATGTGGATTAGACAACAGTCCAGTTCAAGCAGATACAGGAGCTATAGGTGGTTCAGTTTCTGCAGAGTTCATGGTTAAATCAGAAGTTGGAGAAGATGAAATAGTATTCTGTAGCGGATGTGATTATGCAGCAAACATGGAAAAAGCAGTAGCTGTAGTAGAAGAGCCTTCAACTGAAGAAATGAAAGAATTAAAAGAAGTACACACTCCAGGTGTACACACTATAGAAGAATTAGAAAACTTCTTTAAATTACCAGCAAACAAATTTGCAAAAACTTTAGTATATGTTGCAGATGGAAAAACTGTAGCAGTAGTAGTAAGAGGAGATAGAGAAGTTAACGAAACTAAAGTAGGAAATGCTGTAGGTGGAGTTGTTGAGTTCGAACTTGCTAACGAAGAAGTAGTAAAAGCTGTAACTAATGCAGAAATAGGATTTGCAGGACCGATAGGAATAAAAGCTGACTATGTATTAATAGATAATGAAGTAGCTAATGCTAGAAACTTAATAATAGGAGCTAACAAAACTGAGTACCATATAGAAAATGCTAATTACGGAAGAGATTTCGAAGGAACAGTAGGAGACTTCAGAAATGTAACAGAGCAAGATAAGTGTACTAAGTGTGGAAGTCACTTTGAAATAGCTAGAGGGGTAGAAGTTGGACATATATTCAAGTTAGGAACTAAATATTCTGAAGCTATGGGATGTAACTTTATAGATAAAGATGGTAAGTCTAAGCCAGTAGTAATGGGATGTTACGGAATAGGTGTAGAAAGAACTGCTGCAGCTATAATAGAGCAACATCATGATGAAAATGGTATAACATGGCCATTAGCAATAGCTCCATACCATGTTGTAGTTATACCAGTTAACATAAAGAAAGAAGAACATATGGAAGCTGCTGAAAAGATATACAATGAATTACAAGCTATGGGTGTAGAAGTATTATTAGACGATAGAGATGAAAGAGCTGGAGTTAAGTTTAAAGATAGTGAACTTATAGGTATACCAATGAGAATAACTGTTGGTAAAGATATAGTAGATGGAAAAGTAGAATTCAAATTAAGAAAATCTGAAGAGAAAGAAGTAATATCTTTAGATGAGATAAAATCAATAGTTGAAGCTGAATTTGTAAAAAATAACATTAAGTTAGGATAATTACAAAATAGCTAAGTAGTATATATAATCCACGAACTTATTAACATATTAAGTTAAAATGTGGATATATATACTATTTTAATTTTCATAAAAAGCGAGTTATCAACAGACTATTTGGATAAAATATAAGTTGTATTTTGAGCAAAGCGAATTTTTTATATTATTTGGATAAAATAACATTACAATAAAGACTTATTTTGATATTATAGATACGTATACATATTTATAGGAGGTAAAGACATGAGTGTAAAAGTAAGATTTGCTCCAAGTCCAACTGGATTTGTACACATAGGTAGTTTAAGAACTGCTTTATATAACTACTTATTTGCAAAGAGAATGGGCGGAGAGTATTTATTAAGAGTAGAAGATACAGACCAAACAAGATTAGTTGAAGGTGCAATAGAAAATATGCTTCAAGCTATGAACTGGGCTGGTGTTAACCATACTGAAGGTGTTATGTTGGATGAAAATGGAAAAATAGTTCAAAAAGGTGAGAACGGTCCTTACATACAATCTGAAAGATTAGATATATACAAAAAATATATACAAGAATTATTAGATAATGGAAAAGCTTACTACTGCTTCTGTACAAAAGAAAGATTAGATGAAGTAAGAGAAAAGCAAAAAGAAGCTGGAGAAACTCCAAGATATGATGGACATTGTAGAGACCTTACTCAAGAAGAGGTACAAGCTAAAATAGCTGCAGGAGAGCCATACGTTATAAGATTAAAATTACCAGAAAATCATGTTATAAAGTTCAATGACTTAGTTAGAGGAGAAACAGAATTTAATACTAATGATTTAGATGATCAAGTATTAATAAAAACTGATGGATTCCCAACATATCATTTTGCAGTAGTTGTTGATGACCACTTAATGGAAATAACTCACGTTATAAGAGGAGAAGAATGGCTTTCTTCAACTCCAAAGCATGTTTATTTATATGAGGCATTTGGATGGGAGCCAACAACATTTGTACACTTACCAAATATACTTAACAAAGAAAAGAAAAAGTTAAGTAAAAGACATGGTGATGTTGCGGTTGAAGACTTCAAGAAAAAAGGATACTTACCAGAAGGGCTAGTTAACTATGTTGCATTAGTTGGATGGTCACCAGAAGATAATCAAGAAATATTCTCTATGGAAGAATTAGAAAAAGCATTCTCTATGGAAAGAGTATCTAAGAGTGGTGGAGTATTTGACACAGAAAAATTAAACTGGGTTAATCAACATTACATAAAAGATGCAGATGATGCATATTTAACAGATTTAGCAATACCTTTCTTAGTAGAAGCTGGATTTATAACAGAAGAAGAAGCTGAAACTAAGTATGATTTTATAAAAGGTATGGTATCAGTTCTTAAAGAAAAATTACAATATGTAAAAGAAATAACTGAACATGCTAATATATTCTTTGGAGATACTGTTGAGTTAGAAACTGAAGAATGTAGAGAGTTCTTAAATTTAGAGCATATACCAACTTTAATAGATGCATTACAAGTTAAAATGGAAAATGCAGAGGTTGTAGATGAAGCATTCGTAAAAGCTATGTTTAAAGAAATACAAAAAGAGCATGGAATAAAAGGTAAGAATCTATTCATGGGATCAAGAATAATATTAACTGGTCAAATGCATGGACCAGATCTTCCAAAAACTATGGAAGTTCTAGGAAAAGAATCTTGCTTAAATAGAATAAAATATGTAAAAAATAATGTTTTATAGTATCTAAAAGTCCACTAATTTTAAGTGGACTTTTTTATATGTAAATGATTATAGTATTTTAAATTTAGATTACTAGGTTATTAAATAAAAGTAATATTAATATATCTAAGGCTAGTTATTATATAAATTTAAAGAATTAATTAGTATATAGATTTGTCGATGTGAGTTAGAAAAATATATTTTCTTTATGTAGTTATTTGGTGAAAAGATTTGGGTATACTTGTAAAGGAATTTGTTCTAAATAAAAGTAATATATTAAGATGTGTAGAATGAATACAACTTCATGCAAGAGTTTTTAAGGAGGATGAATTAATGATACTTGAGGAAGTAAAAGATGAGTTAAATAAATTATGCACTGATTATTTAAATATATTACAACAATTAAAAGATCAAAAAATAATAAATGAAGAGACTTTTAAAATGTGTAGTATAAATAAAAAGTCTTTTTTAGAAGAGAAGTAAATAATATTTAAAATAAAGATAATTTTTTATACTAAGGATATAATAGTAGTACTATTAATTAAATAAATTTTAAATTATAATATAGTATATAAATAATAATGGCAAGATATAACAATGTAGCGAGGTGATAAGTATGAAATTATATAATACATTAACTAGAAAAAAAGAAGAATTTATACCATTAGAAGAAGGTAAAGTAAAAATGTATGTATGTGGACCTACAGTATATAACTATATACATATAGGTAATGCTAGACCTTTTATAATGTTTGATACTTTAAGAAGATATTTACAATACAAAGGATATGATGTAACTTTTGTTCAAAACTTTACAGATGTAGATGATAAAATAATAAAAAGAGGACACGAGGAAGGTATAAGCCCTGAAGAGGTAGCTAATAAGTACATAGATGAATACTTTGTAGATGCAGATGGTCTTGGAATAAAGAGAGCAGATGTGCATCCAAGAGTTACAGATAATATACAACAAATAATAGATTTTGTTAAAGACCTAGAAGACAAAGGATATGCTTATGAAGTAAATGGAGATGTTTACTTTGATACTAAGAAGTTTGAAGGTTATGGAAAACTTTCTAAACAAAATCAAGATGAGTTAGAAGCAGGAGCAAGAATAGAAGTAAATGATCAAAAGAAACATCCAATGGATTTTGTTTTATGGAAGTCTAAAAAAGAAGGTGAACCAGGATGGAATAGTCCATGGGGAGAAGGTAGACCAGGATGGCATATAGAATGTTCGGTTATGTCGAATAGATATTTAGGTGAATCTATAGATATACATGGTGGAGGTCAAGACTTAGCATTCCCTCATCATGAAAATGAAATAGCTCAAAGTGAAGCTAGAAGTGGAAAAACATTCTCTAATTACTGGATACACAACGGATATATAAATATAAATAATGAAAAAATGAGTAAATCAAAAGGGAACTTCTTCACTGTAAGAGATATATCTAAGCAATATGATTTAGAGATAGTAAGATTCTTTATGTTATCAGCTCATTATAGAAATCCTGTTAATTTCAGTGATGAAATGCTTAATCAAGCAAAAGCAGGACTTGAAAGACTTTATAATGCGAAAGAAAAATTAGAGTTCACTATAAGTAATTTATCAGAATCTTCTATAAGAGATGAAGAAAAAGGATTAGTAAATGAATTAGAATCTTATAAAACTAAGTTTATAAATGCTATGGAAGATGATTTAAATACAGCAGATGCAGTAAGTGCTATTTTTGAATTATCAAAGTTTATAAATACAAATGTAAATGAAACATCTTCATTAGAATTTGCAAAGATGTGTTTAGATAAATTCAATGAATTAACAGGAGTTTTAAATATAGTAAATAAGAAAAATGATGATATCTTAGATAAAGACATAGAAGAGCTAATACAAAAAAGAACAGATGCTAAGAAAAATAGAGACTTCAAATTAGCAGATGATATAAGACAAGAATTATTAGATAAGGGCATAGTTTTAGAAGATACTAGACAAGGAACAAAGTGGAAGAGAGCATAAATATGAATAGAACAGAATTAATAACTATGTCTCCGTTAGTATTAGCATATTTAGGCGATACAGTTTTTGAATCGCATATAAGGGAGTACTTAATAACTAAGAATATAAATAAAAAAGTTAATGATCTTCACAAGTCAGCAGTAAAATATGTAAATGCTAAAGCTCAAGCTACTATAATACATAATATAGAAAATCAATTAACAGAAGATGAGCTTAGAATTTATAAGAGGGGAAGAAATCAGAAGTCTCATACATCACCTAAGAATGCTGATATTATAGACTATAAGCATGCAACAGGGTTTGAAGCTTTAATAGGATATTTATACTTAGATAAAAACTATGAGAGATT